>Ga0265295_1000376_pt1 | contig 90975 bp, 77 predicted proteins | sample Munlansysbiofilm_FD_192503 | JGI IMG/M metagenome (GOLD analysis project Ga0265295, IMG submission 192503) | Leachate microbial communities from a municipal landfill in Southern Ontario, Canada - Methane capture system biofilm | ecosystem: Engineered > Solid waste > Landfill > Unclassified ... | reverse complement strand
AATCTCTGTACCGTCTCAAAAAAGAGACTTACTCAGGGGCATGTTCTTATCTTTCACTGTCCGATTTTCAAAGATCGATTTTTCGATCTGCCGCCGTAAGCAACGAGAGACAAAGTACCCAAACGGCCCCATTATGTCAATGGATTTTTTTATTCATTTTTTGTTTTTTTATAACATGCTGTATTCATATGTTTTCGGAATTTTCCATTCCAGGGAAGCACCTGCCTCAAGAAGGATATTCACCCCTTCCGTCATGAAATTGCCCACCTGGGATACGCCATGGGAATCATCCCCCGGTACGAGGGCTATCCCCATCTCCAGCGCCTGACGCAGAATTTCCGCAGACACATAGGGTTCCGAGGCCCCTTTGCGCAGGGCCCTGAGATTGAAATCCAGGATCAGATCCAGCCTGGCCACGGCTTCCAGATTTCTTGTAATCCGTTTTGCAATGGCAGGCTTTCGGATGCGTTCCTTATAATCCGGATCAAAAAGCCGAACCAGATCAAAATGCCCCACCACGGCGGGCTTCAGGGTTTCCAGCATTTCTAGCTGAAGATCAAAATACCGGCAGTACATGCTGTCCATACCCCCCACAGCCTCTGCCGTCTGCCGGTACTGGGCTTCGGAATAATCAAATCCAAGGTCAGCCACATGATGCACCGATCCTACAATATAATCCGGGTGAAAACGGGCAATCAGCTCCGGCATAAAGGTCTCGTATCCGGAATAACTCTCGCTTTCCATGGCCACCAACACCTTCAGCCTGGGGGCAAAGGCCGCCTGCAGTTCCCTGCATTTTGTCATGTAGCGTACAAAGCGCTCATAGAGAAATTCAGGCGTCAGCCCTGCGGCAACCTGATCCGGATACCTCGACTCCGGTGTCAGGGCAGGCACATGTTCTGAAATCCCCACCCAGGAAAAGCCCAACTCCACATATCTTTCCAGCACAGCTTTCAGGCTGTCTGTGGCATGGTGACAAAATTCTCCGGAATGCCCCCCATGCACAGACACCCATGCAGGCCGCTGATCCGCCGAGCGCATACTTCCTCCTGAACCATGAAAAAGACAAAAGTAAAATCCGCATGGTTCTTAGCCGAAAAAGAAGCCGCTTTCCACTCCCAAAAGCACTTTTTTTACTGAATACCCGCCTAGCGCAGATGCCTTGAAAGAACCCCGGCCGCTTTCAGAAGATTGTCCGGCCAGTTTTCCGCCAGAGGATCCATGGTGATGACCTCCGCCTGCACAGACTCCGCCAGGATCTTTGCTGCCCGCTCGGAAAACTGAGGCTGTATGAAAATAGCGGCGGCCTTCTTGTCCTTTGCCATGCGGATGAGGCGGGAAAGTTCCCTGGGTGTGGGTTCTCGGCCTCCCACTTCCACGGGAATCTGCTCCAGCCCATAGGCATGGGCAAAGTATCCCCAGGAAGGATGAAAGACAAAAAAGGCCGTTCCTGCCTTTGGGGCAAGAAGCTTCCGGATATCCGCGTCCAGAGCCTGAATTTTTTCGACAAAGAGCGCATGTCCTTCATCAAAAACTTCAGCATATTCCGGAAAAACTTTTTTAAGCCCCTCCCGGATGGTAAAAATCTGCTGAAGCACAAGCTCAGGGGCAAGCCAGATATGGGGATCCGGAAAATCCTCCCCATGATGGTGCCCCTTATGTCCATGGTCATCATGGTGATGGTGATCTGCGATGGGTCTTTTGGCGATGCCTGCGTCCGTGGCCACCATGACAAGCCTCGGATAGGTCTCAGAAAAACGGGGCATCCAGACCCTTTCAAAGGGAACACCGATGGAAAAAAAGATTCTGGAACGCGACAGTTCCACAAGCTGGGAAGGCGTTGGTTCATAGTTGTGAGGACTGGACCCAGGCGCCACCATGACGTTGACCCTCAGAAGGTCACCCGCGAGCTTCTCCACAAAATACTTCTGGGGAAGAATGCTTACCGTGACACTGGGTTTTTCCGAGGCCAAAGCCATGGATGCCATGGACGCAAGAACGAAGACCAGAGCAACATTTTTCGCTATTCTGAAGAAAAAAAGGCGACTTAAACACAGAGACATGGGCACTCCTTTCAAAGGAAAAATGGAAAGGGTTTTGGTGACAAGATCTTGCGATCAAGGCACAGGATCCCAGACTTTGGGGCCTTGGGGTGTCGCAATCCAGCGAATATTGGAATGCTCCAGATCCCGGCCACAGCGCATCAAACGGTCGAAAACGGAAAACCAGGCCTCAAAAAAAGGCTGACGTTCCATGGCCTGAGCCGCATAGCTGGAACAGGACGGATGCATGCCGCAAACGCCACTGCGTACGGCATGGAGGTGATCCAGAGGCCCCTGATACAGGGCCAGCAGGGGATTGGGGCTTGAAACGGGAGGGGGACCATCCGGTCTGGAAAGGGCGCAGCCCGTCAGAAAAAGAAGACAGACAAGCCCCAGGCTCCCCGCTCCTGCCATGCCCCCCCTTCTTTTAAGTTTCACAGGCTTTCTCCCGGCTCCCGGCCTTCGGGATGAAGCCTTAGGCCCGGTGGCAGGGATTCTCCGAACATCTCCCTTTCCTCCTGTCTTTCCATGGCAAGAACCGCTTCCAGACAGGCAAGGGTTTCCCGTTTTTCAGCATCCAGAAGGGGATCGAGCGCCTCCCGGATTTTTCTGCGCAGATCTGCGGACAGATCCCGTACCCGGTCTCCGGTCATGCGGGCCATGGGCAGAAGCAGGGCCGCCTCGGCCTCGGGGTCAGTCCAGTCCATGGCAAGGAGCTTTTCCACCCAGGGGCTGACCACATCGGGCGGAATCACCCGATCCGCAGGCCCGTACAGAAGGGAGCGGCTGCAGAGTCTGGAAAAGGCCCAGAAGAGCCGCTCCGGGCTTTTGCGCGGATGCAGGAGGGGAAGAAGGGCCTTGGCGCAGCGGACTTTATCCTGGGTGCTCAGGTGCTCCATATTGGCAAGGGCCGCCCAGATTTCCAGCATCTCCTGGGAAACACCCGGTTTTTTCTCCTTACCCTTGGGGAAAAGGAGGCCGGAGAGATCCTGAAGCATCTGACGCTGCCGTCCCGGCCCGAGACCTGCGGCCACCCTGCGCCAAAGAACCCACCATTCATTGCGGTTCTGGGCCTTGTTGGCGAAAACCGGACCTTCCTTGTAGATGCGCCAGAGTTTGCGGATACGCTCCTCGTCAAAGGCATCCCCCGTTCCAGGCCTCAGGCAGAATCCCAGAAGGTTCAGCCACCGGGCCTCATGCACAGGAGAAATCCGGCGCAGATCCGGCTCCGAAAGAAGAGCATCGGAAATTTTCCGCAGAAGATCGAGGGGCCACTGGTTTTTGGACAAAAGCACAATGGCGGAAATCTCCCGCACGGGATTCTCTACTCCGCCTGTATCCTCAAAGGCCATCAGGGAGGCGCACACCGCCGCATCCACCCGGTCCGCATCCACAATGTCCGCATTTTCCGGCACAAGGGCCAGGGCCTGCTGACGGAGCTGAAAGGAAAGCTCCCAGCGGTGATCCGAAATCTCCGAACGGCACCAGAGGGCCAACGTGCCCATTTCCGTATAGGAGGCAGCCATGTGCACGGGAATGCTGCGGGCCTCCTCTTTTTTACCGAAACGGATCAGGGTTTTTAAGGGCGGTAAAGGCGCAAGGCTGTCGTCCAGAGTCACCAGATCCCCGGCCCTGTCCCCGGAGCGAAAACTGGAGGCATAGACATCAAACTGCACGGGCTGGTTGGCCTGCACCTCAAAGCGGCTCTGGGGAAGTTCAATGCTGCTCCCTTCATCCAGACCACGCTCCACAAGGCACAGGGCCTTTTTCCGCTCTCCCACGGCCACACCGATGTAGTAGCTTCTCGGACTGCCACTGCCCACCTTCACGCCCATGCCCGCCTTCACCAGACCGTAATAGGCAGCGCCTAAGGACACGGCAAGGTCGGGATGGGGATTGTCAAGCTCCTTTGGCAGGGCCTCTTCGGCAAGGGAGAAAAGACCTGCCACAGCCTCCCGGATACGGTTCCGGATCACCAGCGGCTTTAAGGCTCCGCCGTTAAAAAGGATATGATCGGGCCGCACGGCCCGGCCCATCCTGCGCTCCACCTCCGGGCCATGACCATGGAGAAAACCCGCCATATGACGGGTAAGGGCCGGATCCGAGGCGTAAGGCAGGCCAAATTCCGTAACCCCGCCCAGAACCGGAGCCTCCCGCCGGAAATCCTCGGGAGAAAGGCCGGGAAAGAAACCTTCCAGCACCACCCTTTCCACCTCTTCCCTTTCAAGGAAGGCGGAAACCGTGTCACCGATGAGCTTTCTCCCCTCTCCCACCAGGGTGATGCGCTCTCTTTCCCGTTCTCCGTCAAGAAGCCTCTCCTTGGCCCCCCGACAGAGATGGCAGAGAATCTTCCAGCGGTCCCCGGAAAGGGAGATGTCTTTCTTGCCAAGCTTCATTTCCAAAAGCCGGGCCAGAGTCAGATCCACATTGTCGCCACCAAGGATGAGGTGCTCGCCCACGGCAAGGCGTTCAAAGCGGGGGCTGCCGCCGTCCTCGCTTTCCTTCAGGGAGATGAGGGTAAAGTCCGTTGTTCCCCCGCCCATGTCGCAGACCAGCACCAGTTCACCGGGACGGATCACCTCCATCCAGTTTTTTTCGTGGCGCAGAAGCCAGGAATAAAAGGCGGCCAGAGGTTCTTCCAGCAGCGTCACCCTGGGAAGCCCCGCCTCACGGGCCGCTTCCAGGGTCATTTCCCTGGCCACCTCGTCAAAGGAGGCGGGTACGGTGATGGTGATCTTCTGATGCTCGAGATGCAAATCCCCGTCGCTGGCGTAATGGGCGTTCCAGGCGCTGCGGATGTGGCCCAGATAAAGGGCCGTGGCCCGGATGGGAGAAATCTTCGGGATTTCCGCAGGCGCTCCCCAGGGCAGGATGGGAGCCCGCCTGTCCACCTGATCGTGGCAGAGCCAGCTTTTCGCCGAAGCCACCAGCCTTGAGGGCACCTTGCCCCCATATTCCCGCGCAAAAACGCCTGCGAACATGTCCGTGGATTTGGGCCAGGGATGGCGAATGGCTTCCAGATCCATTTCATGGGCGCCGGGAATGTAGAGAAAGGAGGGCAGCACGGCGTTTCCTGCAAAAACGCCCGCCCCCGTGAGCTGGGGAACGGGAAAGCTGCGGATATCCCGTGAAGGACTTCTCAGATCCACATAGGAGACGGCGGAATTGGTGGTGCCAAGGTCAATACCCACCACAAAGGCGGACGGACTGGTCTGCATCGGAAAATCCCCATGGTTACGGCGTTGGACAGGATCCGGCTTCAGGCGGTTTTGGCTTCCCGCACCTGAAAGGCCAGATCCCAGGTTTTTTCATCTTTTGTGGAAACACAGAAAAATTCCAGGGTGCCCACCTCCGTGGCCCGTACGGCCAGGGTTACGGGAATCCGGCTCTCCCCTTCGGCCTCCAGACGGGTCTCGATGCGGGCGACGGGCTGGATTTCCCCCTGCCAGTCCTCCACCATCTGCCCAAGGCCATCCTCCCTGCGGGTGGAGGAGGCCAACAGTTCAAAGGACACGGGAAGCCCCACGCTGAGCATATAGGTTTTTTCCTTCAGGCTGGCCTCTGTCCCTTCCTCCATGCCGAAGGGGGCGATGCACAGGGCTTTTTTGGGCATGGGAATGCCGGGAACCGCAGGCATGGAAGCGGCAACACCAATGTAGTAGCTCCGGTTGAGTCCGCTCCGGATACGGATGCCCTGCCCTTTGCGGGCCCAGCCGTAGTAAGCGGCCCCTAAGGCCACGGCCTGGTCTCCGGCCTCGTTCACCAGCTCCCGCACCCCTTCTCCGCCCTGCCAGGAGGCCATAATGTCCCGCACCCGGCTTCGCAGCATGGCAGGCTTCATGGCACCGCCGTTAAAAAGTACGGCCGTGGGTCTGGCATGGGTCTGGGCAAGAAAGGCGGCAAGATGGCGGGTGATGGCAGGATCTGCCTCGTAGCCCAGGCCAAATTCACTGAGGCCCGAACCCGAAGGCTGCATGGGACTTGAATCCCCGCCGCATTCCGGGAAAAACCCTCCCATGAGCAGGTTCCGGATCTCCTCGTAGCGCACCTCCACCTTGATGCTGCCGCCGATGAGACCGCTGCCCCGTCCGGCGATGACCACACTGACACTTTCCCTTTCCGGATGGGCCAGAAGGTTTTCCTTCACCTGACGGCAGCGCTGGATCAGGCCCCGCATCTGCCAGGAATCGAAGGCCCGATTTTTTGCGGCAAGGCCTGCGGCCACATGGTAGGCCAGGGCCAGATCCATGTTGTCTCCGCCCACGAGCAGATGCCTGCCCACGGCAATGCGCTCCAGCTCCATGTTGCCTTCCCTGTCCTGCACCCGGATGAGGGAAAAATCGCTGGTGCCGCCGCCCACGTCACAGACCAGAAGGCTGTCTCCGGGCTTCACCTCTTCCCGCCAGGTCTCTTTCCGGGAGGCAATCCAGGCATAGAAGGCGGCCTGGGGTTCTTCCAGCAGCACAAGACGGGGAAGCCCTGCCTCCCGGGCGGCCCGCACGGTAAGCTCCCGTGCCACGGCATCAAAGGAGGCGGGCACGGTGAGAAAAATTTCCTGATCTTCCAGAAGATTCTCCCCGCCGAAATGGTGGTTCCAGGCGGAACGCACATGGCGGAGGATGGCCGCCGAAGCCGCAAGGGGGGACAAGCGCTGCTCCGGAGTCACATCCTGGGATTCCCAGGGCAGCACCGGCCCTTCCCTGTCCACCAGATCCGTGCACAGCCAGGACTTGCTGCTGGCGATCTGCCTGCCGGGTACCTCAGCGCCTCTGTCCCTTGCGTACATCCCCACCACAGGCCCCTTGTCCTCCCAGGGAAGACGCATTTCCGAAGCCTCGCTGGCCTCGGGCAGATAGAGAAAGGAGGGCAGCACCCCTGAAGCTTCCACCACGCCAAGGCCGCTCACCTGGGGAATGTCAAAGATACGAAAATCCGGGGCTTCGTCCCGGTTTTCCCCAAGGGCCGCATAGGCCACCACGGTATTGGAGGTTCCAAGGTCGATACCCACGACATAGGAAGGGCTTGTCACAGAAAAACTCCTTTATAGATATGAAAGGGATTCCCCTCAGGCATTGAAAATACCGCTCAGGGCCTGCCCCCTGGATTCAAAGGCTTCCAGCAGACGGGTGTGGATGTTCTCAAAACCGCCGTTGGACATGACAAGGACGAGATCGCCGGGAAGGGCCGTTTCCGAAAGAAAGGCCACAATGGCCCCCGCATCGTCAAAAACCCGGGCCGCACATCCCCGGCGCAACAGATCCTGCCCCAGTTCTTCGGAGGAAAAACGCTCCCCCTCCGCCACCTTTTCCGGGTGGGGGATTTTCCGCACGCAGATGAGATCCGCCCCGTCAAAGCTTTCGGCATAGGCCCTCTGAAAGACCCGGCGCATGCTGGTGTTGGTTCTCGGTTCAAAGACAGCGATGAGTCGGCCTCCGGCATGGGGCCGCAGGGCCTTCAGGGTCTCCTTCACAGCTGTGGGATGGTGGGCGAAATCATCCATCACCACAACCCCGCCTGCCTCCCCCACCCGCTCCTGCCTGCGCTTCACCCCGCTGAAACCCGCCACCGCTTCGGCGATTTTTTCAGATGAAATCCCCAGACTGTGGGCCACGGCGCATACAGAAAGGATGTTCATGCGGTTGTGCTCACCGGGAATGCGGGTTTCCATGCGGGCAAAAAAGGCCCCGTCACGGAAGACGGAAAAGCGCTCCACAGGACTTTCAATGGAGACCTCCCCCACAGACCAGCCCTCCGCCCCCCCTTCCCGGCCAAATCGCTGCACCTTTTTTTCATCCAGCCCCGCTTCCTTAAGGATCTTTTCCGCAGAAGGCGAATCCGCGCAGGAGACCAGAAGTCCGTCTTCGGGCAGGCGGCGGAGAAAGCCCCCAAAGGCCCTTTCCACAGCTCCAAGGTCGGCAAAAATATCCGCATGGTCAAATTCCACACCCGTGAGAATGGCGCGGAATGGAGAAAAATGCAGGAACTTCGAGCCCTTGTCAAAGAAGGCCGTGTCGTACTCGTCCCCTTCCAGCACCACGTAAGGCCCGTCTCCGATGCGGCAGTTGGCATCAAAATCCTTTACAATGCCGCCGATCATGAAGCCCGGAGACAGCCCCGCCTTTTCCAGCACCCAGGCCATGAGGCTGCTGGTGGTGGTCTTGCCGTGGGTGCCTGCAATGACGATGGCCCGTCTTTTCCCGACAAGAAAATGGTTCAGGGCCTGGGGCAGGGAGCAAAAGGCAATTCCGCTTTCGGCCAGGGCCTGGGCTTCCGGATTGTCCCGGCGCACGGCATTGCCCACCACCACAAGATCCGGCCTGTCCTCAAGAATGCGCTCCGGACGAAAACCCGATGCCACGCCAATGCCCTTCCGGGCCAGAAAGGTGCTCATGGGCGGATAGACATTCTGATCCGAACCCGTTACCCGAAAACCCCTTTCCTGAAGCAGGGCCGCCAGAGCCCCCATGGCCGTGCCACAGATGGCGATGAGGTGGATATGACGGACGCCCTCAGGAATCCGGTTGTTTTTTACGTCCAGCATCAGCAAGGCTGCCTCCGGAAAATCGTTTATACTCCGCGCGGTTATTTTTGTGACAACCTGGTGGACATCGTCATTGTTTATTCCTTTCTGCCCTCACCCCCGGCCCCTCTCCCAAAGGGAGGGGAGAAAGACTTCCTCAAGGCTCCCTCTCCCCCTGGGAGAGGGTTGGGGTGAGTGCCCCGTGAACCCGGAAACCGTCTCAGCGAAGGGTTTTCATCACCGTCCGGGCCGCCTGAATGGTGACCTCGATTTCATCTTCTCCATGGGCGCGGGAGACAAAGCCCGCCTCAAACTGGGAAGGGGCCAGGTAGATGCACTTTTCCCGCATCCCCGCATAGTAGGCGTTGAAACGCTTCAGATCCGAGGTCTTGGCTTCGGCGAAATTCCGCACAGGGCCTTCGGTGAAAAAGAGGCCGAACATGGAGCCGATAAAGTCGCAGCACACGGGAATATGGGCATCTCCTGCCGCAGCCGCAAGGCCTTCCACAAGTTTTGCGGTTTTCGCCTCAAGGCTTTCATAGAAACCCGGCTTGCAGACCTCCTCCAGGGTGGCAAGGCCTGCGGCCATGGCCAAAGGATTGCCCGAAAGGGTGCCCGCCTGATACACGGGCCCGCTGGGTGCCACATGGGCCATGATGTCCCGGCGGCCGCCATAGGCCCCCACGGGAAGACCGCCTCCAATAATTTTTCCGAAGGTGGAGAGGTCGGGCCGGATGCCGAACAGCTCCTGGGCGCCGCCGAGAGCCACACGGAACCCCGTCATGACCTCATCAAAGATGAGAAGGGCACCATGGTTGAGAGTTTCTTCCCGGAGTGCCGCAAGAAAGCCTTCGGTAGGCCGCACAAAGCCCATGTTGCCCGCCACAGGCTCCACGATCACGGCGGCCACCTCCCCTCCCCTTTCGGCCATGAGCCTGCGGAAACCTTCCGTATCGTTATAGGGAAGGGAAAGGGTATGGCGGGTGACATCCTCGGGAACACCGGGACTGCCGGGAATGTTCAGGGTGGCGACACCGGAGCCCGCATCCACGAGAAAGCTGTCCCCATGACCGTGATAGCAGCCGTCAAACTTGATGAGAAGATCCCTGCCCGTAAAGCCCCTCGCAAGGCGCAGGGCGCTCATGGTGGCTTCGGTTCCGGAATTCACCATGCGGATCATCTCCACGGAGGGTACAAGGGAGATCACCTTTTCCGCCAAAGCCACTTCCAGATCCACAGGCGCGCCAAAACTCACGCCCCGCTCCATGACCTTCCTCAGGGCCTCTTCCACCGCAGGATGGCGGTGCCCAAGAATCATGGGGCCCCAGGAACCCACATAATCAATAAGGGCGTTTCCGTCCGCATCATAGAGCCAGGCCCCCTGCGCCCGTTCAATGAAAAGGGGATCCGCCCCCACGGAGCGGCAGGCCCGAACCGGGCTGTTCACCCCGCCGGGAATCAGGGTTACGGCACGTCTGAAAAGTTCCTGGGAGCGTTCCATGCGCATGGTTTCTTCCTTTCACCGGTTCTTGAAGCCGGGGATTGACTTTTGAAAAAAAGTAGCGTTTTCAAAGGAGAAGGGCAGACCCATTCTTGTCCGCCGGATATCCGGACTGCAAATAAGGAGCCCGCAGAAAATCTTCTACGATCCGGATGTCATCTGCAACATCCGGCCACAATCCGCACACATTGATCAAGCTTTTACCCAGGCGTTTCCGGAACTGTCAAGCGAGGCCAGGTATGCAAAGGGATAAAAAACGCAAAAATCTTGGAAAAATCCTATCCACCCTCCTGGGCCGCAACCCGGATGCCCACGGACTACTCCCGGACACCCATGGCTGGATAAGCATCAAAACCCTGCTGCAGGCCCTGGCCGAATCCCCAGACCTCAAAACCGTGCGTGAAGCGGATCTTGTGGATATCTGTCTTGGCAGTGAAAATCCCCCCCTTGAAATGCAAGAAGGCAGAATCCGTGCAAAGGAACGCCATTTTGCATCCTCGCCGGAGCTTCTGGGAGAGCTTCCGAGAATACTGCATATCTGCATCCGCCGTAAAGCCTGGCCCCATGTTTCTGAAAAAGGCCTGAAGGCTTCCGCTGAAAATCCTCTCCTTTTCACCGGGGATCCCGAGCTTGCCCTGCGCATGGGAAAACGCAAAGACCCAAAGCCCATCTCCCTGAAAGTGCATACGGAAAAAGCCAGGGAAGTGGGCATTCTTTTCCAGCGCCACGGCCATTGCCTTTTTTCTTCCCCGGAAATTCCCCCCTCCCTTCTCATGGGTCCTCCGGTGACTCGGGAAGAATCCAAGCCCAGGCCCAGAGCTGCTGAAAAACTCACTCCGGCTACCTTCACACCGGGCAGTTTTCTCCTTCGCAGCGAAGGGGAGAAGGCTGCGGCAAAATCCGCAAAAAACCAGAAGGATTCCTGGAAGCACAACAAAAAACGCCTGCGCAGACAAAAAGGATGGGGGGAAGAAGCGTAGGCTGCGTCAGGCCAGGGGAGCCTTCTCCTTCACCCGGGTGGCCCTGTCGTGGATTTCCATGACAGTCCGCACCAGAGAATTCTGGGGTCTTCCACCAAAGGCCTCCACCAGATCACAAACCCGGAATTCGGCGTCTTTTTTCTTGTAAAGAGATTCCCAGGTCCGGAATTCCCTTTCCTTGGCATCATCCTCCCAGGGAAAGGAGACCGGAGGCTTTGGGCTGCCGCATCGCCAGGGCTTGGAGGTCAGCCTTGCACGGAAGCATTCCTGCTTTTGGGTCAGCATCACATACAGAGGATCGGATTTCAGTTCTTTCAGGATTCGTTGTGTTTCTTCCGAGCCAGGTTCGTACAGCTTTCCTGTAAAGAGAAGACGCAACCCCTCTTTGGTCCGGTAAAGACGGAAGCTGTGATCCGGATTCTCTCGGGCCCAGGCGGAAACGGCGGCGATGGTTTGCCGCACTTCTTCACTTTCCCCGACATTCTGCTTTCTCTTCCGGAACAGATCCATGAAACTCTCAAAAAAACCAGGTCTCCGGGCTTTTGGAAAATCCACATCCACAAAGAGAACCTGGCTGCAGTTAAGCACCTCGGCTCCGTAACGATTACGGGTGATCAGGGCGATAATCTTGCCTCCATCATCGGAAATCTCCCGTAAAATTTCCTCCCGGATGGGTCTGTCATGATAGGCGTAACGATCCAGACGCTCCGCTCCACCCGTCCAGTACTCAAAGATGCGTTTTGCCCTGACCAGAGCCTCTTCCCGCGCTTCGTTAAGGGAGGCAAAGGACCAGCCAAAGGCTACAAAGACATGCCTTTCTCCGTTTCTGTCCTTTTCCTCATACCGCGCCCTTGCCCAGTAAGGTGGAATTTTCATTGTATCCTCCATGCAGGTGAGGTGTTTTTGGCATTGCTGGCGAGCTTTCGGATCCCGTTTTTCAAAGGTCGTGCAGGTCTTTGGATGCACACCGGAACGGCTTTTCCTGTAATACAGGAGGCCTGCATCCTGAATATCGGAGGGAGTCATCTTTTCGCATGGAAAATTCTGATTTCCGCAGGACGCAGCTGAGAACGGGTTTTTATAAGGAATATTGTGCATAAGTTACGCTACTTTTCATCCCCCATGCAAGGCTGTTTTTCCCTGCGCGCCTCCATACCCCCTCACTCGGCACCCGATCCTTGACTTTTCCATGTTCTTTTTTTATTTATAACAAACATTCGAAATAAAAAGGCGGACCCCATGCCCAAAATTGTCGACCATGACGAATACCGGAAAACACTCCTTGACCAGTGCTTTGAACTTTTCGGACAAAAGGGCTACGCCAACCTTTCCATGCGGGAAATCGCAAAATCCCTGAGGGTTTCCACCGGAACCCTCTACCATTACTTCCCCACCAAGGAAAGCATCCTTGAAATGCTTTTCCGCCGTATCATGGAAACCAACGTGGCAGAATATCTGGAAGATCTCGCCGCCCTCGGATCCAAGGAAAAACGCCTGGAACGCTTTGGTGAAATACTGGGGCGCTACGGCACCCACTACCAGAACATTCTGCTGCTCGTGCTGGACTATCTTCGCACGCCAGCGGGAAAAAACGCTGGCGCGGCCTTCCATGAAGCCACCCAATACGCCCTTGAAGCCATGGGAGAACACTTGGGTTTTTCTCCGGACCTCAGCCGTACTTTTTTTATTCATATGGTAGGTGTGGTATTCTGCTCCCACGCCATGCCCGGTTTCATGCGCTATGAAGACGAAATTCCCGTAATCCGCAGAACCCTTTCCGCCATCCGGGAGCTGCCCTCACCCTCCTTGCATCAGCTCTTCAGTCTCCTCGAAGGCGCTTCTCTCGAAAAAAGGGAGGAGAAACCACAATGATGCTCTCAGGCTGGGATATGGGACATGCTGTGGTAAAGGCCGTTCTCATGCAGGACACCACCTGCCTGGCTTCCGCCCTCTGCCCCCACTCCGGAAATCCCGGTGGCGCAGCAGAACAGCTGTGGAAACAACTGACCGAATGCACAGGCCTATTCCCATCAGACATGGACTGGAATGCGGCAACGGGTATTTTTGCCTCCCAGGCCCCCCGCCTGGATGGTTCCTTTCCCATGGCCGCCGCACTGGCCAGAGGGACCGCCTGGCTGTGCCCGGACGTCCGCAGGGTAGTGGACATCGGACATCAAACGGCCCTTTGTGTAGATTTTGAAAAAGGAGGTCGCATACTCCACACCCTCGCTCCCCTGCCGGAATTCGAAGGCATCGGAGCCATCCTGGGACTCATGACGACGCTGCCGCCGTCCTCCCCCTCCCAGCCCTGCGCAGAGGCTCCCCCCAAGAGCCAGAAAACCTCCCTGCTGCGTATCCGCGCCATTGATGCATGGATACGCAGCCTAGGAGGCGAAAACCACACTCAGGAACTCATACGGGATCTGGCAGTCTGCCTGAAACGCTCCCTGCCTTTCCCTTCACACAAGTCCTTTCTTCTTGCCGGCAGCCTGGCTCTCACCCCCGCCTTTCAAGAGATGCGATCCCAAAGAGGTCCCTGCCTTTTACGGCGGGAATCTCCCTTTACAGCTGCCTTGGGAGCCGCCCTTCTTTCCCGTGAAAATGCAGGACAGGGAATTCCCCCCCGCCCTTCACGAAAAACCCTGACCCACCAGCACGCATAATCTCCTTCCTTTTCATCACCGCCCCACAGTCATGGCTTTCAGACGGCTAATCCGTTCCTCCATGGGAGGATGCGTGGAAAAAAGATGGGCCATGGAAGCCCCAGAAAGGGGATTAACGATGAACATGTGCGCAGTGGCGGGTCGGCCCTGGGCTTCTTCCATGGGCCTGCGCACAGTGCCCTGCTGAAGCTTGTTCAGGGCACTGGCAAGGGCCAGGGGATTGCCGCAGAGACTTGCCCCCCTGGCATCGGCCATGTATTCTCTGGATCGGGACACAGCCATCTGGATGAGACTCGCCGCCACAGGAGCAAGGAAGGCGAGGATTAATCCCCCGGCCATACCGCCCCTTTCCCCCTCATCATTGCGCCCCATCCCCAGGATGGCTCCCCACTGGAGCATACTTGCCACCATACCGATGGCCCCTGCAATGGTGGCGGCAACGGTGCCGATGAGGGTATCCCGATTGGCCACATGGGCCAGTTCATGGGCCATGACACCCTCCAGCTCTTCACGGGAAAGAAGCCCCATAATGCCCCTTGTGGCCGCCACCGCAGCATTTTCCGGATTTCTCCCCGTAGCAAAGGCATTGGGACTGTCCGAAGGAATGATATAAACCCTGGGCATGGGAAGGCCACCCCGCTGGGCCAGCTTCTCCACCATCCCGTAAAGGGGATGATCAGGCCCCACTTCTTCCGCCTTGTACATGCGTAAAACAATCTTATCGGAATTCCAGTAGGCAAAAAAATTCATGCCTCCGGCGATGATAAAGGCAAGCATGGCACCGGAGCTGCCTCCTAAGGCGCTGCCAAGGCCCACAAAAAGCAAGGTGAGAGTGGTCAGCAAAATGCCGGTTTTCAGGCTGTTCATGGAAAACCTCCACAATGGGTTTGGGTGGATAAAAATTTTTCATTCCAGGCAGCCTCGCGTTTATGATTCAAAACGCGTACACTCCTGCCAGAAAGGCGTCTTCCGGGTCTGCGTCACAGATCCATATCAAAAAACGCTTTTAGTGATTTTCGGATGAATATATGGGATATACACGTAAAAACATTGCATACCTTCCAAAAGATCCGTTTTATGGAAAAAATAAGGAATTTTCAGATTGCGTCAAGATCTGAATCTCAATTCATGGCCCCAGACCCCCAATCTCTCCGGAGCTTTTCCATGCAAGACCAGGCGATTGAACAGAAAATTCAAAACCAGGCCCACATGCTGGCCAACCGTGTCCACAAACGTTTTCGCCATCTCCACAAACGCTTTGAGCGCCAAGGCATTGAAGCTTTCAGACTTTATGACTGGGACATCCCCGAAATCCGGGCTGTGGTGGACTGGTACGCAGGGCATCTGGTCATTGCCGAGTACATGCGGGAACAATCCCTGCCCCAATGGCTCCCGGCCATGGCCCAGGCTGTGGCCACCATTCTGCAGGTCCCCATGGAAAGGGTACATCTGAAAAAAAGACATGCCGGTATACGGGACGGCAAGCGTTACGATCGTATGGATCGCACCTGTGAAAGAATTGCCGTAAAAGAACGGGATCTCAGATTCTGGATCAACCCCCATGATTTTGTGGATACAGGCCTTTTTTCCGACCACAGAAACACCCGCCTCCTGGTGCGGGAAATGGCCTCAGATAAAGATTTTCTCAACCTCTATTGCTACACGGCAAGCTTCACCTGCTATGCTGCCGCTGGCGGAGCCAGGGCCAGTATCTCCGTAGACCGCTCCCAGGGTAACCTGGACTGGGCCAGAGACAACTTCATCCTGAACGGACTTAAGGAAAAAGACCACATGCTTGTCCGGGCCGATGTTCCTGAATACCTGGACCGCCTGAAAGGCGCAAGCCGCCGCTTTGACCTTGCCATACTGGACCCTCCCTCCTACTCCTCCATGCGGGAGAAGGACCACACCTTTGATATCAATCAGGAGCATCCCGCCCTGATTCATAAGGTTCTCGATGTCATGAAAAAGGGAGGAACCCTTTTTTTCTCCACCAATCATCAGGGCTTTGAACCGCTTCTCAGCAGCCTTCGGGTGGAAAAAATCGAAGAAATCACCGAGAAAACCCTTCCTGAGGATTATCAGAGCAAACAAAAAAGGATACACCGCTGCTGGCGTATCCTTATCTGAAAAAAGTGCGTCTCTTTTTCTGCCCTGCTTCAGCCGTCTGCCATAAAAGGCTGGTTTGAAGGGGGCAGAAGCCCCAGGGCCTCGCCCTTTTCCAGAAAAACAGAAACAGCCCTTTTTCCTTCTTCTCCCAGATCCACAGAAAAATCATTCACATAGAGGGCAATATGTTTCCGGAGTACCTCCTTGTCCATCTCCTGGGCATGGGCCGTGATATAGGGCAGTCCGACTTCAGGGAAGCGCATGGCATAGAGAATACTTTCCCGGATGGCCCGGTTCAGGGCCGGAGCCAGAAAAAGCATGTCCCTGCGCAGGGCAATGCCCCCCAGGGGAATGGGCTGCCCCGTGCTTTCCTCCCAAAAGGCCCCCAGATCCTGAATACATTCAAGACCATAATTTTCAAAAACAAAACGGCCTTCGTGAATCACCAGCCCCAGGTCCACGGCGCCATCCCGGATGGCGGGAAGAATGGTTTCAAAGGGCATGGGAATGAGATCCAAGTCTGATCCGAGAAAATATCGAAGTAAAAAGGTGGCCGTGGTATCCATGCCCGGTACGGCAATGCGGCTTCTGCGCAAAACATCACGTGGCAAGATCCTCTGCCCCACCAGCAGAGGTCCGCATCCCCGCCCAAGGGCCGCGCCGCTGGTCAGCAGCGCATACCTTTCCCGCAGACACCCCAGGGCGGCAAAGGAAAGTTTGGTGACAGGATGCAGGCCCTGACGGGCCCAGCCATTCAGAGTTTCCACATCCGCCAGCACCGTCTGGGGAAGGCCTCCCGGAAAGGCTATCCGGCCATGGATCAGGGCTTCAAAGATAAAGGTGTCGTTGGGACAGGGAGAAAAGGCCAGGCATAGCCTGGCCTTTTCATCATGCGGCATTGTCCATGCAGCATTTTTTGTATTTTTTTCCGGAACCGCAGGGGCAGGGCTCGTTTCGTCCTACCTTGGGGCTTTCCCTGCGGATGGTTACCGGCGTCACAGGCTGACCATCATAAAAATACCAGCGCGTGTCCTCTCCTTTACGGAAAATAGCCCGCTCATGGTGAACAAAACGTTTCCCGTCCTGGGAAAAATGGGCGGCAAACTCCACCGCACCTTCCGTATCCGATTCCATACCTTTGTCTTGGGCCAGGATTTCAAGCCCGTGCCATTGTGAGGATTCGGCCCACTGCTTGGCACCAGCGGCATCATAATCTTCCCGTTGGTCCGGATGGGTGGTGTCCAGAATATAATCCATCGCCACACGGACATAAGCCGTATAGCGGGAGCGCATCAGGGCTTCCGCAGTGGGGGCGGGAATCTTGCCCATGATATGAGGTTCACAGCAGGCATCATAGGCAGCGCCCGAGCCACAGGGACATTGTTCCATTTTTTTCTCCTCACACGTTCTTTATGTTTCCACAGCCTGAAGGAATCGATCCAGAGGAAAGGGAGTCAGGCTTTCATAACCCGTTTCAGTCACAACAATGGTCTGCTCAAACTGGGCGGAAAGACTTTTATCGCGGGTCACAGCCGTCCACTTGTCTTCAAGCACATAGAGTTCCTTTTTACCCAGGTTAATCATCGGCTCGACGGTAAAGGTCATTCCCGGAACCAGGGGAATTCCCGTTCCTTTTTTACCAAAATGCAGAATCTGAGGCGCTTCATGGAAATCCAGTCCCACCCCATGCCCCACAAATTCACGCACAACGGAGCATCCCTGCCCTTCGGCATAGCGCTGGATAGCCCAGCCAATATCGCCTGTGGTATTACCAGGCTTTACCATCTCAAGGCCTCTACGAAGGCTTTCCAGGGTCACCCCCACCAGGCGGAGAGCCTCAGAGGAAGGCTTTCCCACAAAATACGTGTAATTGGCATCCGCATAGTACCCTTCAAGGATGGTCGTGATATCCACATTCACAATATCCCCGTCCACCAGGACCCGATCTCCGGGAATTCCGTGGCAGATGACCTCATTGGGCGATATGCAGACACTTTTCGGAAAGCCCCGGTAGTTCAGGGGAGCAGGAATACCGCCGTGCTTCAGGGTAAAACGATGGACAAGGTCATTGAGATCATCGGTTCGGATTCCCGGCTTCAGATGCTCGGCCACCATGGCGTGGGTATCCATCACAAGACGCCCGGCTTTCCGGATGCCTCCGATTTCCTCGGGCGTTTTCAGACGAATGTCATAGGCGCGCAGGTAGTATTCCCGAACGTCCACAGGCAGGGGATCTTTACGCAGAGCGCAACATTTCTTATACTTTTTCCCGGAACCACAGGGACAGACCTCGTTGCGTCCTACCTTGAGAAGGAGCTGCATATCCATATCCTTTGCGTGCATGCCCATAACCGCTAACCGCCGAATCCAGGACCAGGAAAATTCCCCTGCCTTCCGCCGTGCTGTCATGGTAAAAAACTCAGGCCAGGGCCTGAAAGAAAAGAAAACTATAAAAGAACGTCAGGCAAGTCAACCTCATGAATACCACAGTACCCACCGCATCTCCCATAACAAAGGAAGTTCTCAAGGCGCTTTCCCTGCGAATGGGCTTTCAATGCTGCATTCCTGCCTCACACCTTCCCCTTGCCGGAAGCCCGGAGCGCTCCAGGAAACGCATGGCCATTCAGACAGAACAGGGCTTTTGGGTTCTGGAAGCCTTTTCACCGGATCAGATTCTGCGCAAACAGGAAATCATCACCTTTCTTTTTCAACTTGAACGCCTGGGGCTCCGCTCCCTCCTGCTTCCTCTGAAGGATGAAGAAGGACGCGTATTCTTCAAACACCAAAAAACCTTTTTTCAGATAACCCCCCACATCACATGCGAAGATCTGCCACGGCCAGCCTACCTTCTCGATGCCTGGCGGGGCTGGGAGCTCGCAGGCTTTGTCATGGATCTTCTGTCAAAAAAAACAGATATGGAGACCTTTGTCAGAAAGGAGGGAAAAACCTCCTTTGCCAGAAAAGCCTTTGACATCCGCTCCTATATCGTTACGCTCATGCAGGGAATCCGGATACGCAGAAGGGATCTTTATGAACGCCTTTTTTCCATACAGATCTGGACAGAAGAAGCGCTTTCCCCATACATGGAGAAAGTCCCCAAGACCTTTTGTCACGGGGATCTCCACCCCATCAACGTACTCTGGGGGAAAAAACATCTGCTCCATCTCATCGACTGGGAGTTCTGCGGCATCAAACCGGAAATCCACGACATGGCCAATCTTCTCGGCTGCCTTGGAAGCGAAAATCCAAAAGCCCTGGAAGGGCCCTTTGCCGAGGCCTTTCTCACCCGGATTGCGGAATCCGGCCATATTTCCCAGGCCGGTTGGCAGGCCTTGGTTCCCATGGTGGTTGCCATTCGCTTCTGCTGGCTTTCCGAGTGGCTGCGCAAAGAGGATACGGCCATGATCACCCTTGAATGCCATTACCTGGAGCTCCTCGTACACCATGCCGGGGATATCCAGCAACTCTGGCACTCCCTTGTTACCTGAAACCCCAATCCAGCTGAAGGAGGTTTTTCCATGGAACTGCAAGGCCGCACCGTTCTTCTTCTTGTGGAACAGCAATTCAACGATCAGGAATTCTGGTACCCCTACTACCGCCTGCTCGAAGCCGAAGCCCGGGTTATCGTCACAGGCACAGGCACGGCATCCAGCTATACGGGAAAGGCAGGCACGGTCACCAAGGTGGATGCCTCCGCTTCCCAGATTGACCCAAAAACCGTGGACGGGGTTGTGATACCCGGTGGATTTGCACCGGATTTCATGCGCAGATCCAAGGAAATGGTGGCCCTGGTCCGCACCCTGGACGCCCAGAAAAAAACCGTCGCCGCCATCTGTCATGGGGGATGGATGCTGGCTTCCGCCAAAATCCTTCAGGACAGAACCGTCACCTCCTTCTTTGCCATCCGGGACGACCTGGAACATGCGGGAGCCCTCTGGCTGGACCAGGAAGTCTGCGTGGATGGCAACCTCATCACCAGCCGAACACCCGAGGATCTGCCCGCCTTCATGCGGGCGGTATTGCGCTCCCTGCGTTCATGACCCACTCCTATTTCTGAGAAAAGAGTTTTACATGCAGGAATTCAGTCCCCTGTTTCCCCATGAAACCCGTATCCGTATCCCCATGTCCATGGTAGATCCTGGAAACGTGGTGTACCACAGCCGTTACCTGGACCTTTACCATGAGGCACGGGATCGCTACATGGACGCAGCTGGATACGACTACGGACAGCTCATGGATACGGGTTTCCATCTGGCTGTTGTGGATGCCCGCGTGCACTTCCGAAGGCCTGTCAGATATCTTGAAACCGCCATCATCCGCACCCGCATCGCCTGCATCCGCAACCGCAGCATGCGGGTGGTGCAGGACATCCACAAGGAAATCCAAGGAAAAAGGCAGCTCTGCAACACGGTGGAAATGTCTCTTGTGTGCATTGGCCCCAGATTTACGGCCACTTCCATTCCCCAGAACCTCGTGGATACCCTCGCTCGCTTTCAGGCCCAGGCAAAGGAAGTCTGAATGTCCGAAAGGGACAAAAAAAGCAGGATCTGCCATCACTTCAGGGTCGGAGTCCCAAGGACTTCGGCCTTGCCATTTTCAAAAAAATACCTCATAATTGCCTGAAAAAATTAAAAGAGCATTTCCTTCCCTTTCTGCTGTTGCAGCCACACCCGTAAAGAAGACCTGACTTGGGTTCTCTGCAAAAAAATCCGTAATCTTTTCAAAATTCTGTGCCACCAATTCCCTGATTCAGGGAGATCTGCGAGGGCAGATCTTCTTCTTTGGTCCATGTTTCATCCCCAAAAGGAGGCGCTATGCGTTTTTCCATCCGCCAGAAACTGCTCTTTGCCTTTTCCCTCAGCATCCTTGTTCCCCTCCTTCTCACTTTTTTTCTCCTGGGGATACAGATCCGCAAAGCTTCTGTGGAGGCCTTTCATAACACTGCAGCCAAAGAGCTTGGACACATCCAGGTGGCCATGGAAATTTTCATGGAAAACGCCTCCAACACCACCCGCATGCTCACCCTTCATCCTGCGGTGAGGCAGATCAATGAAAGCCTTTCCAGCTATACGGGAACCACTCGTCCCATGGGGCCCCGGGACATGGAACTTCAGGAACCTGAAGCAGAAATCCGCGCCTTCTTTAAACGCATTGAGGCCAGCAGTCCTCACCTTGTGGAAGTGTTCTTAGGCACCCGGTGGGGAGGCTTCACCTATTCCGGAGACGATCCGCTGCCCGCAGGCTACGACCCCAGAAGGCGTCCCTGGTACGAAACCGCCATCACCAATCCCAACACCCCCTCTCTGACCCCCGCTTACATGTCCACCACAGGTGAGCCGGTCATCAGTCTCATGCATGGCATTTTTTCTCCCCAAAACCAGATTGTGGGCATCGCAGGCCTCGATGTCAGCCTGGGAGCCCTCACCAACCTGATTCAGAGAAGCCGGATCGGGGAGACGGGATACGTTCTTCTTATTCAGGGGGACGGAACCCTTCTGGCCAACCCCAGAAAACCGGATACCAATTTCAAAAAACTTTCGGACACGGCCATTCCCGGCCTGCGCACCCTGGGAACCCTGCGCTCGGGCAGCCTCGCCCTTACCATGGATGACAGGGAATGGCTGGCCCAGGTTCATACCATTCCAAACCTTGAATGGAAGCTTGTGGCCCTCATTGAACGCAGCGAGGTCATGGAAGGCTTCAGAGCCATGATGCAGCTCATGGGCATCATCGGAATTTTTGTATTTGCACTTTTCATGGGCCTTGCCTACCTCATGGCCCTTTCCCTTTCCATCCCCATCCGTAAAACCACCCGCATGCTCAAAGACGTGGCCGAAGGCGAAGGCGATCTTACCCGCAAGCTCTCCGTACAGGGCCTTGATGAAATCGGGGATATGGCCACAGGGTTCAATACCTTCATCGAAAAACTCCGGGATATCGTCGCCCAGGTGATTTCCAAGGCGGGACTTGTCAACCAGGCCTCCCGCCAACTCATGGACATCGCGGGCAACATGGACAAAAAAGTCGAGGAAACAGCCCAGAGATCCCAGGCTGTAGCCAGCGCCGCAGAAGAGGTGAACACCGGTTTCACCGCTGTGGCTTCAGCCATGGAGGAAGCCAATCAGAATACCGGCATGGTAGCCGCAGCCTCCGAAGAGATGTTTGCCACCATTACGGAAATCGCCCGTAACGCGGAAACCGCCCGTTCTGTGGCGGAACAGGCGGTGAAGGAAGCCCGCAACGCCACCCGCTCCATGGATCTTCTCGGCGAAGCCGCCGACGCCATCGGCAAGGTGACCGCCACCATCAGTGAAATTTCCGAACAAACCAACCTCCTGGCCCTGAACGCCACCATCGAAGCCGCACGCGCCGGAGATTCGGGCAAGGGTTTTGCCGTTGTAGCCAATGAAATCAAGGAGCTGGCCCGTCAGACGGCCTCGGCCACGGAAGATATCAAAAAACGCATCTCCGACATCCAGGGCAGCACCCACAATACCATCAGCCAGATCCGTACCATCGACCAGACCATTCTGGAAATCAACAACATCATTGCAACCATTGCCACAGCCATTGAGGAGCAATCTGCGGCCACCCGTGAAATTGCCAGCAATGTCAGCCAGGCATCTCGTGGTCTGCAGGAGGTGACCACCAACGTGGCCCAAAGCAGCAGTGTGATGGGAGAAATCACCCAGGATGTGGCAGAAGTCAGCAATGCTGCGGTTACCATGAAAACCAACAGTTCTGACGTAGCCCGGAATGCACAGGTTCTTCAGCACCTTGCAGAAGAACTCCAATCTCTTCTGGGGCGCTTCAAAACCTGATCTCCACCGTATGCCTGAAGCAGGGCAGGCGGATTCCATCCCTTTTTAAAAAACCGGCAGAGGGCTTTTCGCCCTCTGCCCTTCTTGATTTTAAACATCCGTTCAACTACAAAGGAAAGCGGAAACGACGCCTCACGAAAATTGCAACCTGAATGAAAGCCCTGATCCCATGATGGCCTTTGAACGCCTTCTTTTTGAAATCTCCTCTAAGTTTGTCAATATCCCTGCCTCTGAAGTGGATCAGGAGATCAACGACGCCATCCGCAAGATCGTGGAGTTTTTAGGCATTGACCAGAGTGTTTTCGGAGAATTCAAGGATAACGGCCATGAGCTGCATATCAGCCATGGCTACACGGCCCATATCTGGCCAGAAAATCCCGGCATCATTCTGAACTCCCTTGCGCCCAACATCACCCTGCGCCTGAAACGGGGCGAGGTGGTGAACCTCTCCCGTCTGCCCGAAGACCTGCCCCCTTCCTGGAAGGAGGAACGTCTCTATGCCGAAAGGGTGGGGCTTAAATCCTGCGTCGGTGTCAGCCTTAAAATCGGTGGCTCTGTTCTCGGCGTGATCATTTTTGAATCCTATCGCAGATACCAGAACTGGACAGAAGCCTCCATCCAGCACATGCGCCTTCTTGCTCAGGTTTTTGCAGGTGCTCTGGAAAGAAAGCAGACGGATCTGAAGCTCAAAAAAGCCTTTGACAAAATCCAGGAGCTTTCCGAAAGACTTAAAGCAGAAAACAGCTATTTAAAGGAAACCATCAGTAGCGAAAACCGATACAGCCACATCATCGGTCAAAGCAGGGCCATGGGCGAAGTGCTGGCCCGCATTGAGCAGGTGGCCAGCACTTCGGCCTCTGTCCTTCTCATGGGAGAAACAGGAACGGGGAAAACCATGCTGGCTCAGCTGGTACACACCTTAAGCCGTCGCAGCAAAAAAACCATGATCAAGGTGAACTGCGCAGCCCTGCCCGCCAATCTCCTGGAAAGTGAATTCTTCGGCCACGAAAAGGGGGCTTTTACTGGCGCTGTCTCCAAAAAGATCGGAAGATTTGAGCTTGCCCACGACTCCACCCTCTTTCTCGATGAAATCGGGGAACTGCCCTTGGATCTTCAGGCCAAATTCCTGCGTGTGCTGGATGACGGAGAGTTTGAACCCCTGGGTGCGAGCCGATCCATACGCGTGGATGTGCGCATTGTGGCGGCCACCAATCGGGATCTCGGCCACATGGTTCAGGAAGGTAGCTTTCGCTCCGACCTTTATTATCGCCTCAACGTTTACCCCGTACAGGTCCCGCCCCTGCGGGAAAGAAAGGAAGATATTCCGGAAATGGTCTGGTCCTTTGTCCGACAGCTTTCCAAAAGCATGGGCCGGGACATCCGCCGCATTCCGGAAAAAGGCATGGAAGCCATGGTCCGCTATCCCTGGCCCGGCAACATCCGGGAGCTGAAAAACGTGGTGGAAAACGCCATGATCTCCAATCAGGGAGAAAGCCTCTGGCTGCATCCTCCGGAACCTCCGGTTTTTGCAGAAAGGGAAGGACTCAGCCATGAGGAAATTCAGCGTCAGCATATTCTCGCTACCCTGAAAAAAACCCAAGGCCGCATCAAAGGTCCCGAAGGGGCGGCGGAGATACTCATGCTCAAGCCCTCCACCCTGTATTCGAAAATGAAAAAGCTGGGCATATCGCTCCCGAAAAGGTAAAGCTTCCCACGGTCTCGGTCCCTTTACCGGGGTCCCCCAGACCCCCCATCCCGTACACCATGCATCCGAAGGTATTTTTATGCTCAGAATCGGTGAAATGAATGATCTTGTGGCCGAGCGTCGCCTGGATTTCGGCTTTTATTTAAGCTGCGGCGACGAAGAAGTACTTCTTCCCAATAAATATGCCCCCAAAAATCTCACCCTGGGAGATCGGATTCAGGTTTTCGTATATACGGATTCCGAGGACAGACCTGTGGCCACCACCCTGAAACCCAAGGCCATGGTGGGAGACTATGCCCTGCTCAGGGTCAAAGATGTCACAGACTTCGGAACTTTTTTTGATTGGGGACTGGAAAAGGATCTGCTGGTTCCCCTCAATCAGCAGCGCCACCCCATGGCCGTGGGCCAACGCCATGTGGTGCGCCTTTGCCTGGACACGGAAACGAGACGGGTTTACGGCACCACCCGCATCAGCCGGAGCTGCGAGAAAAACCCCAAAGATCTGATGGTCGGCCAGGAAGTGCGTCTTCTCATCTACAACATCACAAAACTGGGATTTCAGGCTGTGATCAACCAACGCCATGAAGGGATGCTCTACGCCACTGAAACCTTTGAAAGGCTTGCCATTGGGGATGAAAAGACCGGCTACGTCACCCAGATCCGACCGGACGGTAAAATAGACCTTTCTCTCAAAAAACCAGGCCATGCATCCATCTCCATTTCCATGGAACGCATGGTCCGGAGCCTCGAGGCGGCAGGCGGCTTTCTGCCCTGCACGGACAAAACCCCTCCTGAAGAAATCTATCGTCTTTTTTCCATGAGCAAGAAAGAATTCAAACGTGCAGCTGGCGGCCTGCTCAAGGCAAAAACCATTGACATGACCCCCGAAGGTCTTCGTTTGAAAAGCGGTGAAAACTAAAAACATACCCGTAGACCATGAGCCTGCCCCCCTTTTTTTCAGCGCCTTTTTTCATGCAGGAGGCAGACCACCAACCCGACCACAAAGGGGGCCGACCTGGTCTCCCCACTGCATCATGCCGGATTTTCCGGGGGAAAAAGGCTTTCAGGAATTTCAACCCAGACAGCACGGGCAAGCCCCACAAGCCTGCCCGATTCTGTAAAGACCGCAGACCCCGCCATACGCTTTCTCCCTTCCACGGCCAGGGGCCAGCCCACGGCCACACAGCGGTCTTTGGCGCAGACACGGCCTTCAATCCGGGCTGTCAGCTCACCAAGAACCAGGGTCATCCCCGGCGTGGTGGACGCCACCGCAAAGGCCCCAGGACAATCCAGCGCAGCCCAGACAAAGGCAGGGGATACTTCTCCGTCTTTTTCCAAGGAAGCGTCCACAATCCAGGGAGAAGCCACCATATTCCCGCCCGCTACCTTTCCTGCAAAAATTCGCAGTCCATCGCCCTCTTCCCTTTGGGGACCGCAGACAAAACAACGGGGAAAACTGTGATGTTTAAAGCCCGCATAGGCCTTCGAGGCCTCCAGGGCAGCTTCAAAGGAAGGGGGGGATGGCGGCAGGATATCCAGGGTCCCGGATCGCCCCTCTCCCACCAGCATGTCGTCTGCAAGGAGCTGCACCTTCCCTTCCTTCATCCGGACATCAAGGGATCTTTCCATGGGAGGCGGCGCAACGAGACGCACCGTTGCCGTTCCAGGAATAAAGGATGCAATGCGGCCGCAGACATACCCGCCGTTTCCGGACTGGGATGGACCACAGAAACGCCTTTCAATGTACACCTTTGAATCCATATTTTTTCTCCTCATCTGTCCTTCATGATCTCCATGGCAGCCTGACACTATGGCCCCACTATTCTTGATGAGGCAACCGAATGCAAGCCGTAAATGCATGGGGCCCCATGGAAATCTTCGCTAGTCACCGCCTCTGAAAGCCAGATCCTGGCGAAAAAAGCACACAGGAAAGGAACGTGCGCCAATCCGTCTGATCAATTTTTAATCCCTCTCTTATTCTTTCTGAATATGATTTCCCTAAGATTGGCTGAAATTGAATCTTTCAGGAAAGGAGCATACGCATGGCCTTATGCATGATGTCTTTCGATTCCTACGAGCCCCACGAAGACGAACCCTACATGAATGCCCGTCAGCGGGCCTGGTTTCGGAACCGCCTTCTGGCGCAGCGGGAAAACCTGGTGCAGGAAGCACGAAGACGGCTCCGAGAAATCCGGGAGGCGGATATGGTGCAGGTTGCCGACATGCTGGACCGCAGCGCCTCTGAAACCTGGAGAGACCAGGAGCTCCGGGTGCAGGCTCGATTCCGGGAAGTCCTGGATCGCAACACCCAGGCGCTGCGCCTCATTGAGGAAGGCGAATACGGGTACTGTGTTCTCACCGGAGAGCCCATCGGCATTCCACGCCTCCTGGCCCTTCCCGACGCCCTGTATTGCTATGAGGTTCAGCAGATCCGGGAAAAACAAGGAGCCCTGCCCGGCATTTCCCCGCATTGAAAAACAGGCCGCCTTCCTTGGAACGCAGTCGCCCCATGCCTTGATCCCCATACAGAAAGCGCTTTTTTCAAAAAAGCGCTTTCCTCATTTTCCCCCGCTCCCGGTGAACCCAACGGACATCCAGAAGTTTCAGCGTATCAGGGAAATATGGCGATACCCCAAGGCATTCAAGAGGATTCTGGCGCAGAGAAGCACTCCGGCCACCACAGCCATGATGCATACGGAAAAAGCCGCAGCCTGGTTCACCGCTCCCCGATCCTCCAGAAGCAGAACGGAAACCGCAGCCACCTGGGTGGATGGTGTCATGAGAAAGATCACAGCACTCAGGGTTACCATGCTACGCATGAAAAAAAAGACCCCAACCCCCACCAGGGTCGGCCACATCAGAGGCAAGATGACCCTTCTCAGGGTTCGGATAAAGGTCCCTCCCAAAACAGCAGAAGCCTCATCATAGGTAGTGGAAATCTGTTTCATGCTGGTGGATGCGAGGAGAAACCCCTGGGCATGATAATGATAGACGTTGCAGATGGCGATGAGAACAAGGGAGCCATAGATGAGATATACGGGATTCTGGGGATTGTTAAAGGCCAGTATGTAACCAAGGCCCAACACCATACCGGGAATGGCCGCAGGCGCAATGCACAGAAAATACAGAGGCCCATCCAGAGGGGTACGACAGCGCTCCGTTACCCAGGCGGCAAAACCCGCAGCGACCACGCCTATGCCTGCGGCCATGAGTCCGATGTGGATGCTGTTCCACAGGGGCTGAATCCCATTTTGCACATCAAAGGCGTAATGACGCAGGGAAAATTCCATGCGATAGGGCCACAGATGGGTAAAGCTTGCAAAGATCACCACTCCCACCACAGAGAGAAAAACCAGGGACGTCAGCATGGCATAAAGCCCGAAAACAAAATCCCGCCCTCTGTGGGGCAGAATCTGCAAGGGTTGGGCCCGATCCGAAAGAGCGCTGCTGTGCCTTCGGTTCAGCCACTTTTCCATCCCAACGGCAAGGGCCACGGGCAAGAGGAGCACCATGCCGATCACCGCGCCCAGCTCAAAATTGGCCTGTCCGATCACCTGATTATAGACCTCCGTTGCCAGCACACTGTAGTCTCCGCCAATGACCATGGGATTTCCAAAGTCCGTAATCACCAGGGTAAACACCACAAATCCCGAGGCCATGAGGGCAAAGCGGGTCGATGGCAGGGTCACGGTCAGAAAGGTGCGCAGACTACCCGCTCCCAGAATCCGGGAGGATTCATAAAGCCGGTTATCCGCCATGGCAAGGGATGCGGAAAAAATCAAAAACGCATAGGGGAAGGCATAGAGAACACTGGCGATCACAATCCCCCAGTATCCATAGATGGAAAATTCCGTACCCAGGCTGCGATTAATCAGGCCATTGCGGCCCAGAAGCAGTACCAGTCCCTGGGCCTGCACCAGGGAAGGCGCAAAGACGGGGAGCAGGGCAAAAAAACGCAAAAAATGTTTAAAGGGAATACGGGTGCGCTGAAGGGCGTAAGCATGGGCATAGGCCCATGCCAGGACTATGCCCGTTGTCATCAAGCTGACACTGAAGCTGTTTTTGAGGAGCCTTAAAAAACGCTCCGTGCCCAAAAGGGAAAGATAATTGCCCAAGCCCAGGCCTTCAGCCGTCTGAAAACTGCGTCCCAGAATGTGGACCATGGGGTAAAGGACAAAACAGAGCAGGGGAAGGCCCACCAGAAGCATCAAGCCCAAGCGGAGCAGATTTTCCCTATCAAAATCCTGCATTTTCTGTGCAAAAGACCGCTGCATTCCCTCCAGCCTGCCTGGGAAAAAACCCAGAGCCCCGCTTTCCTCCTCGTCTTCCCGTCTTATCAATGCCATTCAAGAACCCTTACGGTTTCCGGTTTAATGCAAAGGGGCAGTCTGGCCCCCAGCTTCAGCCGCTCACCTGCGCCCTGGATTTCAGAAACCAGACGCACCAGGCCTTCAGACCGGGATTTTTCGCGTACAAGGAAGGTCACACGGGTAAGATTACCCAAACGCACCACCTGATCCACCACACCACAGAGATCCGCATCCTGGATATCACAGCAGTCAATCTGCACATCCTCTGGACGCACTCCCACCATCTTGGGCTTTGCGCCCGCAACGGCAAGACCTCTGGAAAGGACAAAGTCCCCATCCACAGAAAGGATATTCATTTTACCCACAAACTGGGCCACAAAACTGTTTTCAGGTCGTTTATAAATATCCATAGGCCTGCCCACCTGCATGACCCTGCCATCCTGCATCACCAGAATCTGATCCGCCATGGCCAGGGCCTCTTCCTGGTCATGGGTTACCATGATGGTCGTGATGTTCAGACGCTGCTGGAGATTTCGGATCTCTTCCCTCAGCTCCTCCCTCACCCGGGCATCCAGGGCGGATAAAGGTTCATCCAGAAGAAGCAGGGCGGGTTCCGGAGCGAGAGCCCGGGCCAGAGCCACCCGCTGCTGCTGTCCGCCCGAAAGCTGATGGGGATATTTGTCTTTATGACTTTCCAGGTGTACAAGGCGGAGCATTTCCCTAACCCTTTCCCTCACCCTCCCTTTGGGCCACCTGCGGCATTCAAGGCCGTAGGCCACATTGGCTGCGATGCTGAGGTTGGGAAAAAGGGAATAGGACTGAAAAACCACACCAAAATTCCGCTTTCTGGCGGGCACTCCGGACAAATTCCTGCCATCCAGCCAAAGCTCGCCCCCATCCATGGGTTCAAGCCCTCCCACAATCCGGAGTAACGTGGTCTTACCACAGCCCGAAGGTCCCAGAAAGCAGACCATTTCACCCTTTTCCACACGTAAGGATACCTCGTCCAGGGCTTTCAGCGAACCGAAATACTTGCTGATCTTTTTTAGTTCCAGCGTCATGACCTTCCCCATCCCTCTGTTCTGCCCCAGGGCCTTCCCTGCCCAGACCCCACAGAAGTCCGGGACAGGGAAATCTCCTTATCAGCGCTCCAGTCGTTTCTGCCAGGTATCCAGAATTCGGTCACGGTTGCTGGCGGACCAGGCAAAATCCATATCCACCATCACAGAACCGATATCTTCAGGAAGCCCCGCATCCACAAAGGTTTTGGGCATCGCGCCTCCCTGAACGGTGACGATCTCCTTCCATTTGTAATATTCGTTCACCGCATTGGCAGACAGGGCCCAATCCATGAAACGCTTTGCATCCGCTTTGTTTCTGGAAGCTTTCATCAAAGCTGTCGCCTCCAGCTCATTGCCTGCACCCTCTGAAGGAATCACCATGGTGATGGGAAAGCCTTCTTGGATATTTTTAATAGCCCGGAGGGCAAAGGAGGCACCCACGGCAAATTCCCCGGCACTGGCCGCATTGCAAGGCCTGGAACCACTTTTGATGTATTGGGCGATGTTCTGATCAAGATTTTCAAGATAGGTCCATCCCGCATCTTCACCTTTCATCTGCAAGATAGAAGCAATCTGGAGATACCCTGTGCCGGAACTCGCAGGGTTGGGCATGACCACCTCGCCTTTGAACTCCGGCTTCAGCAGGTCTTCCCAGGATCTCGGCATGGAAAGATTCTTACGCTTCAGAACTTCATTATTGACACAAAAGGCAGCCATATACCCCGTTGTGGCAAACCAGCGGTGCGCATCATCCCGGAATCTCGCAGGCACCCGCTCGATCCCCTGGGGAGCATAGGGCTCAAGCAGGGCAAGGATACGGGGATCCACCATGTTCGTGACAGCCCAGCCCCAGATCAGATCATGGCGCGGATTGGCCGATTCCGCCAGCATGCGGGCATGGAGATCCCCTGTGGAAAGACGCAGAAGATTCACCTGAATATCCGGCAGATCCCGTTTGGCCAGGGCAAGAAAGGCGGCAGCTTCGTCTTCCTCATAAGAGGTGTAGACGGTAATGGTACCAGCCTGGGTTTCCATAGCGGAAAAGCTCCACGCCATGACAGTGAAAAGGGCAAGAAAGAGGCAGGAAAAAAATGGGGCTTTACGGTGTGAGATCATCCAGAGACTCCAGTGCAAGGGTTCGGTGTACAAAAAAATTCTTTATCTTCACTTTTTGCTCCGGGCCTGAACACAAGCTTTGATCTTCCACCCGGCAGTCGGGCCAATTTACCTTGCAAAGGTTAGAAAATAATCTCCTTTGGATTGGATTTCTGTTAGAAATATTCTTCTTTTTCCCACATTTTCTCAAAAAAGCCCCGAATCCTTGCAAGGATTCCCACAAAAGCCTGATCCGCCCCAAAGTCTCACCCGTGCATGGCACAATTTTCAGAAGCCTGGTCTTTACGGATACGAAAAAACGCATATCAGAATAAAAAAACAATAATTTCAAAGCTATAGATGCAGCATCACGAAGGCGAATGGGAAAAAAGCACCTGCCATTACCCCGCAGGTCCGTGGCTAGGTGCTTGACAACAAGAAAAGAGGATAGTATTCAATCGTGATTTTTTGTTCCGCCAGACCCATGGCGGCCTGTCCTTGCTCGGGCATGAAATAAGGCCTGGGCTTTAAACCCGAAAGGAGTTTTCATGAGAAGATACGAAACCATCTTCATCCTGGATCCGGATCTCCCCGAAGAAGTCCGGAATCAGATTCTTGAACGCACCACGACCATGATCGAAACCGCTGGCGGTCAGATTGCCAAAGTGGATGAATGGGGCAATCGCAAATTGGCCTACCCCATCGCCAAAAAAAACAGGGGATACTATATCCGCCTGGACTATCTCTGCCAGGGGGATCTGATTTTTGAACTGGAGCGGGCTTTCCGCCTTGACGACCGGGTCATTAAATTCCTCACCGTCCTGCTCGATAAATACAGCAGCCTTGAAAAAATCGAAGCCGAAATCGCCGCAGCCGAACAGGCCGCCATTGAAGCGGCCGCAGCTCTGGAAAACCGCAGGGACAGCGACGATGACGATGATGATGACGATGATGACGACGACAACGATTTCGACAGGGAGGACTGATCTGCCATGGTAAATCCCAAAACCACAAAATTTTCCAGAAAGAAAAAAAGACGCGTTTATCACCGCAGAAAAGTATGCCGCTTCTGTGCAGACGCCAAATTGCCCATTGATTACAAGGACTCTAAGGCCCTCAAATACTTTGTTACGGAAAGGGGAAAGATCATTCCCCGCCGCATCACAGGCACCTGCTCCAAACATCAGCGGCTTCTGACCACAGCGATCAAGCGTTCCCGCAACATCGCACTCATGCCCTTTGTCGGCAACGTTGATTAAGCCGCAACGGACGGGGAGCAAACCATGGTGACGGATGGGGGAGAAAAAACGGGACCCAGGGGTTTTTTAAGTATTCTGGCTCTGGCCGGTCTTCTTGCGGCGGCAGGTGTACTTTTACCCTTTGTGGGAATTTTCCCCGCCCTTTTTCTCCCTCTGCCCATGCTGGTCCTGAGACTTGAAAACCGGGAACCTCTTCCCGCTGTTCTCCTTGCACTCCTGGTCCTGGCCCTGCCTCTGGTCCTGGTCCGCGGGATGACGCCTGACCTCATTTTCTACGCAGGTATGCTCCTTTACGGATATATGCTGGGTGAGGGCTGGCGTCAGGGGATCGGTAAGGAAGCCTTTGTGGTCCGGGGTATTCTCGCTGTGATGGCGGCTGGCCTTGTGAGTATTTTTTTCCTGGCCTTCAGCAGCGGCCAAGGTCCCCTGGCCCTCGTCGGCGGGCATGTGGCCAGCAATCTCAGTCTGACCCTGGAAATTTACCGGCAAATGGAAATGCCGGAAGAAACCCTGGCCCTTTTTGAAGCAGCACTGCCCCGGCTGGAATATGCCCTGACCCGGCTCCTGCCCGCTATCACGGCAATGATTCTGATTCTTGCGGCCTGGCTGAATCTTCTTGCTGCAAGGCCCATGGTCCGGCACAGAAATATTGATGCGCCGGATCTGGGCCCTTTCATGAACTGGGGGGTTCCGCCCTTTTTCATCTGGGGTTTTATCCTGACAGGTCTGATGCTGATGCTGCCTGTCTCGCCGATCCGTATCCTGGGGATTTCCTGTCTGCTTCTGCTCATGCCCCTTTATTTTCTCCAGGGCATGGCCATTATCGCATTCTGGTTCCATCACCGCGGAGTGCCCCCTCTCATCAGGTATGCCCTTTACGCCCTGATGCTGATACAGCAGATCCTTGTCATCCTGGTTCTTATGGTGGGCATCTTTGACACCTGGATCAATTTTCGTAAACGCATACAGACGACTACGCCAAAACCCTGACGGCGTCCTCACAGACATCCGGAGGTCCATATGAAAGTCATTCTTAAAGAAACCATCGAGTCCCTCGGCATCATCGGTTCCGAGGTCAATGTGGCGGACGGGTATGCACGCAACTACCTGCTGCCCCAGAATAAAGCCATTCCCGCCACACCCCAGAACCGTAAAATCATGGAGCAGAGCAAACTCCGCGTTCAGGCTCAGATTGCCAAGGAACGCGCCATTGCCGAAGAACTGGCAGCTCGTCTCCGTGACATTTCCATCTCCATCAGCGCCAAGGTTGCCGATGAAGGCAAGCTCTACGGATCTGTCACCATCCAGGACATTGTCCGCGCCCTTCAGGCCCAGAATGTGGAAGTCGAAAGACGTCAGCTTCTCCTGGCCGAACCCATCAAGGTCATTGGCACGTACAAGATTCCCGTCCGGGTCTACAAAGGTGTGGAACCGGAAATCACCGTGGAAGTCGTCCCCACCGCCTGATCCGGCGGACGCCTTTCCGGTTTGTTTGTCCATTTTCATAATAAAGATCAGGCGGAAAGCTTTCCATAAGGTTTTCCGCCTGAGCTGTCTGAGGCATCCATGGCTGACACCACTCCCAGTGACAAAGATCCCCTTTTTTCCCGGACGCCTCCCCACAGTCCTGAGGCAGAGACCTCCCTATTGAGCGCCATTCTCATCCACAACGATGTCTTGCTCGACATTGTGGATATCCTGGATCCTGAGCATTTTTACAGAACGTCTCATCAGAAAATCTACGCAGCAGCCCGGTCCCTTTTTGCCAAAGGACAGCCCGTGGATCTTGTGACTGTGGCCAATTTTCTCCAGGATTCCGGTCATCTGGAAAGTGTGGGCGGTGCTGCGGCCCTGGCCCGCATTGTGGATACGGCTCCCATCGCCCCCAATGCGGTGGAATACGCCAAAATCGTCAGAAGCAAGGCCTCGCTCCGCAGGCTCATTGAGCGGGCTACCCAAATTGTGGGAAAATGTTTTTCCGAAGCCGGGGATGTGGATGCTGTCATTGATTTCGCCCAGAGCGTCATCTTTGAAATTGCAGAAAACAAAACCCGGAAAGCCTTTTCTCCTTTACAAGCGCTCATTGATGTCAACATCGATACCATTGAACAGCAACAGGGAAGCCAGAAGGACATCACAGGCATTCCCACAGGCTACCGTCGCCTTGACCAGCTCACCGCAGGCCTGCAAGGCTCCGATCTCATCATTCTGGCCGCAAGACCCGCCATGGGAAAGACATCCTTTGTCCTGAACATGGCTCGGAATGCCGCTGTGGAATCCGGGGTACCTGTGGGTATTTTCTCCCTTGAGATGAGCAAAGAACAGCTCTCCATGCGCCTGCTCACCGCAGAGGCGCGGGTGGAATCCGGCAAGGTCAGGGGCGGCGCCCTTTCTCCTGAAGAGTGGAACCGCATTAATACGGCTGCCTCCATTCTTTATGAAGCTCCCATCTTCATTGATGATTCTCCGGACGCCTCTCCCATGGAAATCCGGGCCAAAGCCAGACGCCTCAAGATGGAAAAGGGGCTGGGTCTGCTCATCATCGACTATCTTCAGCTGATGCGGGGTTCCTCCCAGGCAGACCGCAGGGATCTTGAAATTGCAGAAATTTCAAGATCCCTCAAAGGACTGGCCAAGGAGCTGGGCATTCCCGTCATCGCCCTTTCCCAGCTCAACCGCATGCTGGAGCAACGGGCCGACAAACGTCCCATGCTCTCTGACCTCAGGGAATCGGGCTCCCTGGAACAGGACGCGGATATTGTTATGTTCATCTACAGGGATGAGGTTTATAATAAAGACGAAAACAACCCCAACCGGGGAAAGGCGGAAATTATCCTCGCCAAACACAGAAACGGTCCTGTGGGAACGGCGCACATGGCCTTCCTCGGATCTTACACCCGCTTTGAAGACCTCGCCGCAGGCGAGTATCCCCACTGAACTCTCCGGAAGGTTCCTCTATGGCCAGCGTATACGGCAACACCAGCGGACTCAATGCCCGTCAGATCAAACGTCTTGAAAGCCTCTACAATCAGCGTATTCCCCAGGACTGTATTCTGGAAGAAGGCCTTGCTGAGGATCTCTGCACCCTTTCCCATGAAATGCACCGCCAGATCGGCCTTGCCATCGACCGGGGCGGAAAGGTGGTCCGTGTCATTGCTGGGGACGCCAAGGAAATTCTCATCCCGGATCTTTCAGATTTCCGGACAGCGCCAGGCCGTCTCCGGGGCGTACGCATCGTTCACACCCACCTGGCCGGAGAAGCCCTGACCCAGGACGACCTCACAGACCTTGCCCTTTTGCGCCTGGATCTCATCTGCGCCCTTTGTGTCAGTTCCTCAGGCACCCTTGCCAAGGTGCATGTGGCCCATGTCCTGCCAGGCGGAGACAGCGAGCATCCCTGCCATGTCCTGCCCCCAGGCGGCCCTCAGCTCCTTGAAAATGACTGCCTCCGCTTTATTCTCAGTCTTGAGGATGAACTCAGCCATTCTGGCTCTCTCAAAGACGCGCCCCCGGATGTGGAACGCGCCATCCTTGTGGGAGTTTCCGGTCTGAGCCGGGTGGAAGCCGAAGCCCACATGGCCGAACTCCGGGAGCTTGCCGAATCCTGCGGCGTTCATGTGATCCGAAATGTCATGCAGACCCGGCAGAAACCCGACCCAAAAACCCTCATGGGCCAGGGTAAGCTTAAGGATCTTTATCTGATGGCGCTTCAGGATGCCGCAACTCTGATCATCTTTGACCAGGAGCTTTCTCCGGCCCAGGTGCGCAACATCAGCGATCATATGGAACTGAAGGTCATCGACCGTACCCAGCTGATTCTCGATATCTTTGCCCGCAGGGCCCAGAGTCGGGAGGGTAAACTCCAGGTGGAGCTGGCCCAGCTCAAGTATCTTCAGCCTCGTTTGACCGAAAAAAACACTGCCATGAGCCGTCTCACAGGAGGGATCGGCGGTCGAGGTCCCGGAGAAACCAAGCTTGAAATCAACCGCCGCAGGGTCCGGGAACAGATTCTTCGTCTGGAAAAGGCCGTAAACCAGGTGCAGCAGCACAGACGCCAGCAAAAGGCCCGCCGCAACCGCCAGGATCTGCCTGTATTCTCCATTGTGGGATATACCAACGCTGGTAAATCCACCCTTCTGAACACCCTGACCCAAAGCCAGGTCCAGGCCAAGGATCAGATGTTCGCAACCCTGGATCCCACATCCAGGCGGCTGCGCTTTCCCCAGGATGTGGAAGTGATCATCACGGATACGGTGGGTTTCATCCGTAACCTTCCCAAGGAACTGATGGCCGCTTTCCGCGCTACCCTGGATGAACTTGAAAACGCCGATATCCTGCTCCATGTGGTAGACATTTCCAACCCCGCATGGGAAAAACAGGTGGCCAGTGTGGAAGCTGTGATTGAGGAGTTGGATCTTTCAGAGATTCCCCAGATCCGTGTTCTCAATAAAATCGACATTGCCGATCCCCAGGAAGTGGAAAGGGCTCTGCGCCATACCGATGCCATTGCCATCTCCGCCCTTTCCAGACCCAGTCTTCGTTCCCTTCTGGATCGCATGGAGGCTCTCCTTTACCGCCATAAAGGAAGCCGACCCTTTGCGCCTTTCGGAGAAATCAGCTCCCAGGGGGAAGAAAATTGACATCCCAGGACAAAATGCCTATACCCAAGTCCATGAATACGGATGCGCTCCTCCATACCACGGTTCTGGCGGCGCGGGCCGGAGGCGATGCTCTCATGCGTTGTTTCGGTAAACTTCAGGATATCCGGAAAAAAGGTCGCGTGGATCTTGTCACAGAAGCCGATGAGGCTTCGGAAAAAGCTGTCATGGACATCCTTGAAGCTCGTTACCCAGAACACGGAATCCTGGCCGAAGAAAGCGGATGCCGCAGGGAAAAAGCACCTTTCCAGTGGGTCCTGGATCCTCTGGATGGTACCACCAATTTTGCCCACGGCCTGCCCTTTTTTGCCGTTTCCCTTGCCCTTTTTCATGAAAAAACCCCACTCACAGGCTGTATCTATGCCCCCGCTCTGGGTGAGTGCTTTACCGCCGCATCCGGTGGGGGCGCTTACAGAAACCATTGCCCCATGGCGGTTTCTTTGACCCAAAATCTGGAAGACAGCCTGCTGGCAACGGGCTTTCCCTATGCAATCCATGAAAGATTTTCACCTGTCACCCAACGTTTTGCCCGCTGTCTTTACGCCGCCCGGGGAATCCGTCGCCTGGGTGCTGCTTCTCTGGACCTCTGTTACCTGGCCGATGGTCGCTTTGACGCCTTCTGGGAAGAAGACCTCAAACCCTGGGATACCGCCGCAGGCACCCTCATCGCCAGGGAAGCCGGAGCCCTTGTCACAGATTTCCAGGGGCACCCCCATCACATGCATGCCCCTGACATTCTGGCCAGCAACGGCCGGATCCATGAACCCCTGCGTCGTCTTTTGGAGTTAGACCCATGAAGCAAACCCCATATTCCCCTGATCGTAACGATGACACCCTTGAATGCTTTACCCATTTTCGCATGCATAACCGCATATGCCGGGAATTTTGCGCCGTACGTCTTCGCTGCCTCATTGAACGCAATCTGCGTGTACAGCCCGGTTTTTTTGATGAGGATCTCTTCTCATCCGATGCCTTTGCCTTGCGCACACAGTAAAAAAGGGGCTTTTCGCCCCTTCTCTTCTGCACAGAAGGTCAGGTCTTCACCGACCTGACCTTCTCTGGCTTCCAATCCCGGATAATACCACCCATATGCTAAAGGCTGGAACCACAGCCCATCAGATAAAGCCCTTTTCCTTCAGACGCTCTCCCATCACCTGCGCCAGAGCCATGAGGCCGGTGAGCGGACGAATGAACACTTCAAACCGCTGGATTTTTCCCTCTTCATTAAACTCAATGAGGTCTATACCCTTCACGGATTTATCCCCCACGTCCGCACTGAATTCCAAAGCCCAGTTGTTACCCTGAATCAACTCTCTGTGATAGGTGAAATTGCTGAACACCTCAATCACCGTACTCAGAAGTGCAAGCGCTTCCATGCGGGTTGTTTTGGGTTTCCACAGGGCGGGGGAATAAAACATCACATCTTCCGCCAGCATGGACTCCAGGGCCTCCATGTTGCGCTGAAACACCACATCATGCCACTGGGCCAATCTTTTCCCATTCAGCTCTTCCATCTCACCCCATCTCCTCTTTTTTCATTTCACAGGTATCATTTAAGTCTTTGGCCATTTTTTCCAGAAAAACAACCGAGTGGGTCATTTCCCCGACTCCCCCACGAATCCCCTCCACAGCTTTGTTCAGGGCCACTACATGATCCGCCACCGCGTCACTCCTCTGGGCCGACTCTCCGATACGGGCAGCAATGTCCTCGATCACCACGCTTTGTTGTTCCACGGCCGCTGCAATGGATTCTTCACCTTCACGGATCAGGGCAATGGTGCGACCTATGGCCTGGTTGCTCTGCACCACCTTGGCAACGGTGCGTTCATTCTCACTGATATGGTTCCGGATCTCCTCCGTGGCTTCACGGGTCTTGCGGGAAAGATCCTTGATCTCACCTGCTACCACGGCAAAGCCTCTGCCTGCTTCCCCAGCCCTTGCTGCTTCGATGGTCGCATTTAAGGCCAAAAGATTGGTCTGTTCCGAAATTTCCTGGATCACCGCCGTGACATTGCCAATGCGAAGGCTGCTTTCCGAAAGCTGATGGATCATGGCATTGGCGGATTCCGATTCCCGCACTGCATTCCTTGCCACGCCCGCCCCTTCATTCACCCGATCACGGACCTCCCGGATGGAAACGGCAGTTTCTTCCACGGAAGAGGCCATCAGATGCAAAAGTTCCTTGATTTCCTGGGTCAGATCCTGCACCTCTCCCGAAAGCGATGCGGTGCGGGTTGTTTCATCCCCCATGCGGATACTGGCTGCGGCCAAAGCCTTGGAAGATTCAAGCAGATCACAGGCATTTCGGGTGGTGCGTTCAAACACATGCTCCAGATTAGTCATGTTCCGGGCCAGCTCCGCTGCCGATTTCTGCTGCGCTTCCATGGCTTCCTGCTGCCTGGCATCGGCTTCCTTCTGAGCGGCCATGGCCTTCAGACGCATGCGTTCAATGACATACATGCAGATGGCCACAGAGGCAAGCTGACGGAGAAGGTCACCAAAACGGATTTCCGCCCGCTGTACCGCATCAATCTGAAGCAGGGGAAAGGTAACCCCCATCTGAGGCGCATAATTGAAGAAAAAAAGGGCCAGCCCCATGGAAACGGACCAGGCTGCACAGGCCCACAGGCCCTGGAACACGGCTGCCAGAACGGGAAAGACGAGAAGCCAGCTCACGGCACTGGAATCCATCCCCCCGGTTCGCCAGATATAAAAGATGAAATACCAGGCCAAAAGAGCCATCACATAGGTGGAAACCACCCGTGACGACTGTGTCAGACGCAGGAGAAAGGGGGCTGCTCCAATGCCCACCATCACAAAAAGAATGTTGGTGGCGAGAACGCTTTCTCCCATGCGAAACCAGCGCAGGGTTGTCAGAATAAAAAGCACCACCGCAACGCCGCAAAAAATCACCAGAAAATCCGCAACCCTCTTTTTCTCAGCATTTTGTGCAAAATCTTCAGGCACAAAAAACTTCCACAAGGCATCCAGCAAACCCCCCATGCATTTTCCCCCTTTTCTTACTATCTTCAGGCTTTAATGGTTTCGCTAAAGTCCGGATTCCCCATCACCGCATGCAAAATGGTATGCCAGCCCGCACCTTACCAGGGTGGAGCAAAGCCTCCGTGGATCGGGAAACAGGATACCTCACAATACCGCACCCAGGATTCTTTTCCCTTACGCCCATGCACGCGCCGGGCTGACACCCTGATTTTTTCATCCGGAGAATCCCCATGGCCCGCACCTGGAATTCTTCCGGATTCATGCGCCGCGTCAGGAAAGGATGGCCCTGAATCCATTCAGCATATCTGAAAGTCTTTTCCTTTGAAGAGACCTTCTCTTCCTTGCGTGACACGACCATATCACGAATGCGAACACCGATCCAAAGAAAAATTCTTCAGTAAATCCCGGCCTTCGAGCATAAAAAGACAAGCCTTTGCTTGCCCTCTGCCCTCTGCCCATGCATGGAAAGAATCTTGTCAAGGCACAAAAAATTCACAAAGAAGCCTCCCACAACCTCACCTCTTTTTCATGATGGGACTTGACTCTAAGGATTTCAGGATGTTAAGCATAATTCATACACCCATGTCTCTGCTTCACCCTTAAAAACGGCCATACCATTTCAAGGGCGCTTTCCAAGGACCGCAAGGAGGCTTTCCATGCCCCGTCCCCTCTCCCTTTCCTTACGCCTCTCCTTTTACGTCATGGTCCTTGCCGTCCTCATCACCCTGGGATCCACCCTTGCCCTGGTTCTGCAGGAACAAAAACGCGAACATGCCCGCATGCACAGCACCCTTGACCAGATCGGCACCACCTACACCGAAGCCTTGTCCGCCATGGTCTGGGACATGGGCGAAAGGGACATCCCTTTACTTCTGGACGGAATCCGCAATATTCCGGATGTGGTTCATGTGGCGGTCTATGATGAACACCAGAGACTGCTTGTGGAAAAAGGCCTCGCTCCACCCCAAGGTGTGCAGCGCACCTATCCTTTATTTCAGCCCGAAGGTCTCGTTTCCTTCAGTATCGGCAGTCTCTCGGTCATCATGGATCCCAGGAAACCTGCCCAGAGAATTCAGGCCAGAGCCCTGCGTATTTTTGCCATCAGGGCCGTGGACCTCATGGTGATCAGCCTCTTTTTCCTCTGGGTTATCCAGATTCTCATCACACGGCATCTGAAAACCATGGCCGCCTACGCCCAGGCCATGAATCTGGACCGTCTTGAAACCCCTCTCATCCTCCATGGCCGATCCAGAACCCCCAAATCTCCCGATGAGCTGGATATCGTTGTGGATGCCATGAATACCATGCGGCTTTCCATACGCCAGGGCCTGCATGAAAAAGCCGCAAAAGCCCGTATGGAGGGGGAATTTCAGGCTGCCGCAGCCATACAGAAAGCGCTGCTTCCACAGAAACCACCCTTTATACCTCTGCTGGATGTGGCCTTTTCCTTTGAACCGGCCCTGGAAGTCAGCGGGGATTATTTCGATTTTTTCCCTCTGGATGCCTACCGTATGGCGGCCGTAGTGGCAGATGCTTCGGGCAAAGGCATACCCGCAGCCCTCATCGCCAACGCCGCCCGCATCCTCATCCGGGCCTTTCCCGAGCTTCTGGAAAAACCCGAAGAACTCCTCAAAACCCTCAACTGCACCCTTCCTGAGGCCATGGGCCCTCGCCACTTTCTCACCTTGGGCTACCTTCTTGTGGATACCCAGGCACGCTGCCTTACGCTGGTTTCTGCGGGGCATGATCCCTTCTTTCTCCGCAAAGACTCCCAGAGCATCCTCCGCCTCAAACCCCAGGGCTATCCCTTCTGCCATCTCCATCAAAAAGCATTTGACATGCGCCTCAAAAGCCTTAGGCTATCCTTTGAACCGGGTGATTGTCTCCTGGCCTATACCGATGGCCTCAGTGAAAGCCTTTCTCCGACAGGAGAACGTTTTGGCGAAGAGCGTATCCAGACCATCCTGGCCCAGCCCCATCCCAGCGCCCAGGCCCTGGTCCAGCATCTGATCGCCGAGATTAAAGCCTTTCGCAGCCATACCATTCCAGACGACGACACCACCTTGGTGATCCTTCGTTTTGTTCCATGAATGTCTGTTTTCATGAAGGAGTCCGGCATGCATGCCCCATCCTTTTTTTCAGACGATCCTCTTCTTCTTCTGGAAGCCCAGGGTCAGGCCTTAGGCATCAGTCATGAGGAGCTCCGCCGCATACGCATGGAAAGGGAGTTGCGGATCAAAATTCTTTTTCCCGCAGAAACCCGGCAGCTTGAACTGATCCGAAGATTCACCCAAAATACCACGGCTGTGATCCCTGGCCTGGCCCGGGAAACGGCGGACGACATCGCCCTTGCTCTGGATGAAGCCTGTACCAACGTCATTCGCCATGCTTACGGAAACACGCACAGAGACCCACTGATCGAAGCAGAAATCCACATTTCCTCCCAGGCGGTCACCATTGTCCTCACCGATGAGGGAGAACAGGGGCGCGCCTTTCATCCGTCCCAGATTCAGCCCATGGACATGGCAGCCCTGCGTCTGCACCCCAAGGCCGGGGGGCTGGGATTTCATCTCATCCGAAAAATCATGGATGAGGTACACTATGAAAACGAACCTGGAAAACCAAACCGACTGACCATGCGCCGGTATATTACCAGGCAAGGCTGAGCCCCATCCTTGCCCCAGCGCCAAAGGCAAGTCATGCTGTGTTTTATTTCTGTGAGGGTCACCATGCTCGAAATCCGGAGACAAAAAATCAAAGACGTGGAAGTGATCCATCTCCAGGGCGTCCTCAATGCCGACACCAGCCCCACTCTGGAAAACCTTCTGCAGGAACTCAGCCAAGCATCTCTGCCCATGATCCTGCTCTGTGTGGAAAACATTGATTACATCAGCAGTGCAGGCATGGGCTGTTTCATCGGTGCCATCGGGAACATCCGTAAGAAACAGGGCGATCTCCGCTTCTGCGGCATGCAACCCCAGGTAAGACGTATTTTCACCCTGCTGGACATGGACGACTTTTTTTTCCACTTTGATTCCATGGAAAAAGGGCTTGCCAGTTTTGCGCTAAAAAATGAGGATGGTCCATGACGCCCCCCCCTGCGGCAATGTCTCCGCCAGACGATGCGGTGGTTACCTTTGTCAAAAATCTCGGGCAGACGGACTCCCTTGAGGACTTCCAGAATCTGCTCCGCTTTTTTTTTCAAAAACATACGGGAATGGCGATACGCCTGGGCTTTCCCCAACCCGATTTCCCCCATGTTTTCCACTTTCCGGGGCCAGACCCCGGACAATCCACAGCGCCCTTTTCCGAATTTCACCCCGAGCCCCCTTTACTGGAATCCCTCTTAGTCGGCGCTTTGGTCCCTGCTCCCCCTGAACTCTGGCCCGCCACCCACCTCATTCCCATCGGATTCGGCAAAACCCTGCTGGCCCTGCTGGCCTGCACAGACACCACGGGACAAGAGATTTCAGATAAAAAAGTATTCATTCAAAGAGTTGCGGCCTTAGCCGGTTTGGCTCTGAACCATCTTCATACACAAAAGGACCTTGAAAAACGCAAAGCAGCACTGGAACGCAAGGTTTTTGAACTGGCCCTTCTGGAAGAAACCACAGCCTCGCTCATCGCAGACCTCGAAGCCCCGTCCATCGGCAAAAAAATACTGCTCTCTTTGGCAGGTTACCTCACCGCCAATCCCGGACTCCTTTACCTCAAAGACCCCAGTCAAGAGAACGTCTTCATTCGCATGGCGGAAAATGGCATTCCCGACAACGCCCCGCCCCGCACCCTCTTTTTTTCCACAAGGGAACTTCCCTTCCCCTGGCCAGCCCATATCCAGAAGCATACCTCCGCTCCCCAGGCCCTCATCAGCCTCCTTTGCCGCATGAATATGGAAGTGCTCTTTCCCATGATTGATGGCGATCAACTCACAGGTTTTGCTTTTTTCGGAAAAAAAGCCCGAGGAGACGCCTTCCAGGACGCCGAGCTGCGCCTGGGGGCTGCCATGCTTCGTCAGGCTTTGGCCCCCCTGCGCAATGCAGCCCTTTTTTCCGATCTCAAAGAAAACCACGCAGCTCTGATGACTTCCCTGGGCCGTCTTCGGGAAGAAATTGCAGAACGCCAGAGAACCGAAGAAAAACTTCTCGAATACCAGGGAGTTGTGGCGGCTTCCCAGGATCCCGTTGCCCTCATTGACAAGGATCTCTGCTTTGTTATGGTCAACCGCGCCTGCGCCGACGCCTTTGACACCCAACCGGAAAAACTTGCGGGAAAAAACATCGCTCTGGTCACAGACCCTGAGCTTTTCAAACGCAAACTCCAAAATCCCCTGGAACGCTGCCTGGCCGGAGAAACGGTTCGCTTCCGCTTTGCCTGGTCCTTTCCCAAGTGGGGTCTCAGACACATTGACGTGGCAGGCTACCCCTATCAGGGACGCAACCTGAAACCCCAGGCCATTTTCATTTTGCGGGACATCACCCAGATGAAGGAGCTTGAAAATCGCCTTCTGCAATCCCAGAAAATGGAAGCCATCGGAACCCTAGCAGGTGGCATTGCACATGATTTCAACAACATTCTTTCAGGAATTCTGGGATATACGGAACTTGCCCTCTCCAGGCTGCAAAAAGGGTGCGAGGCAAGCGCTTTTATGGAAAAAGCCATCGCCGCCTGCACCCGGGCTTCGGACCTGGTCCGTCAGATCCTTTCTTTTTCCAGAGGGGACAGCAACAACCAGGACATGCGCCCCCTGTGCATGGTGGAAATCACCGAAGACGCCTTAAAACTTCTGCGCGCAAGTCTTCCGCCCAGCCTTGAAATCCAGTTTGACCATGGCCCCAGCCCCCTGCCCATCCTCGGCAATCCCACCCAGATCCATCAGGTTGTCATGAATCTCTGCACCAATGCCGCTTATGCCATGGACAATCAGGGCACCATCCATATACGCCTCAGACCCGTCCACGTGGATGCCGCCTTTGCCTCTTCGGATCCATCTTTTCGCATGGGATCCTATGTGGAACTCCAGGTCCGGGATTCGGGCACCGGCATTCCTGGCGAATACCTCAGCCGCATCTTTGATCCATTTTTCACCACCAAACCCCAGGGAAAAGGAACGGGCATGGGACTTTCCATCAGCCATGGGATTGTGGGACGCCATGGCGGCGTCATCCAGGTGGATAGTACGCCGGGAAAGGGCAGCGCCTTCCGCATCTACCTGCCCATGACATCGGCAAGCACCGGTGCCGCTCCGGAACAGATCATTCATGCCTGTATCCGGGGAACTGAACGCATCCTCATTGTGGATGACGAGACGGAACTCCTCAACCTTGCGGCGGAAATTCTCTCCGAACTGGGGTATGCCGTGACCACCGCCTCAAAGGCGGACAAAGCCCTGACCCTTTTCATGGAGCGCCCCCAGGATTTTGACCTTGCCATCCTTGACCAGGTCATGCCCCGCATGACAGGAGCCACCCTTGCCCAGCACCTCCTGGCCATACGACCCGACCTTCCCATTCTGCTCTGTTCTGGTTTTTCCGAAGCTGTTTCTCCCCCCATCCTTGAGAGCATGGGCATACGCAGCTACCTGATGAAGCCCTTCACAAGAAGCCAGCTGGCGGGCGCGGTGCGCAGACTGCTGGATTGAGATGAAAGCCCCCTCCAGTTTCGGATGCATGGGGATAAAATCCTGATGGAAACCGCACTCCCGCCTTCTGTCTCCCTTTACAGGGCAAAGAGGCGTGGCTATATTCGCCCTTTGAATTGAAAGACCATACGGTCGACTCCAAAAGCATCGTTTTGGCTCAAAAACCACAACGGCCCCAGGCCTGCATGACACGCTTTGTGCCTTATTTTCTGGCAGGCCCCGGCCCAAACCCCTTTTCCTCCCTTATGGGAGATGCAGGAGACCCACATGCTTTACGATACCTTACAAGAACTGCTCCACGCCCGTTTCAGCCAGAAAGCACCGGAAGATATCGTTGTCTTCGTCTACGACGAGGAACTCGCCCAGCTTGAAGAACTGCTCAGCCCCGGTCCCGATGGCCGTCCCATATTCAACCCTCCCCTTGTCTTTCAGAAGGCTGCGGAGCTGGGATATTGGTGTGAAGCGGACTGGGATGAAAAGGGGGGAGGCTTTGTTTTTGCGCCCGAAGCACGGAGATAACGATAAACGCCCCATTCCAGCCTATTAAAAATGCAAAACCAGGTGCCCGATTCCAAGGCCTGGTAACCATAAAAAAACCCCCGAACCCTTGAAAATTCCAGGATTCGGGGGTTTCTAACGTGATCCTCGGGGATCACGGAAAAAACATTGGGAACGGAAATGGTCACCCACAGGTAGGTAAGCTGAAAGAAGAAGCCCTTCATTGGAGGGCGGTGGGCCAGTTTATATAAGGAAGGTGCGGCGCTTCGCCGCCAATCGCTGAAAACATCTCAGACGGTACCCTTTCCGTTCCCCGATTCTCAAAGAAGACAAACCAAGCTGGCAGATCCAGCATTTTTTCATGGCCTGTTTCCTATGGGTCTACTATGTGTATCCCGTAGGGATTTGTCAAGGCATCGTTATCTTATACCCAGAGAAAATTGTACGGAAGGGCTCCCATGGATCCCTGCCTCCCGTATAAAGAGCCTTGCGCCTTCAACGCCCTCCTCTTCGGAAAGCACCTTACGAACCAACTGGGCCCGCTCCCGGCCAAGGCGCATGCGTACGCCCGCATCCACAGGCTCCATGGCCCGGAGGATTTCCATGGCAGAATCCAGGCTTTCCGGCTTTTCTCCCGTTTTCTCCTGGTAGAGAAGCTCGATGATCTTTTCTCTGTGCATGCCTTTGACCATATGAGCGGTAATTTCTGCTTCCAGCTGTTCTGCGGCCAAAGCTTCCGTGTCTTCGGGACCTGTTACAGGCCCTATCTCCAGCTGCAGGCGAGGCCTGTCTCGGAGGCTTTGCCCCAGGACCCTGAGCGTTTCACGGTTTTGTGCATCCAATTGCACAGATCCGGGCTCAAAAAGCACTTCCGAACGCGCAGCCCCGCTCCCAATACCGGAAAGGGCTGTGAAGGGCGACGCCGCCATGCGCACCACAAGCCCGGTGAAAGCCCGCCACAATGTAGGACCTATGCGGAATTGCGGATCATCCACCCGCCCTGCCACAGGTAGATCGATCTGGATCACCCCATGCCTGTCTTCCAGGAGGGCCTGGGCCAATCCCAGGGGAAGATTGGGAGCGTCCGAATCCGGAACCCTTGCGCCCAGACGCAATCCCTCGATGCGAAGGTGATTGGTCATATCCAGACGACTGTCCTCCACCCGCCAGTCCAGGCGCATTCGCATTTTTCCCCGTTCCAGGGGACGGGCCACATGGGTTCGACTGTAGGGAGAAAGACTTGGCAGTTCAAAATCATCCAGATTCAAAGCCAGGGTGGTGGCTCCGAAAACATCCGCCATTTTACCCCTCAGATTCAGGGAAACAGGACTTTGTCCATCTTTAAGGGCTTTCATATCAAGGATGAAAACCCGCTCCGGATTGCCCGTATCCAGCCCCTGTAAAGCACCTCGGATATCAGAAATTTCCGTATGAAAAACCGGAGAAACGGCTCTGTCGTAAAAATGAAAGACATTATCCGCCATACGAAAATTCTGCAGACAAAAAATAAACGCGTCTTTTGGGTCTTCCGCCCTTTCTTTTGGTCCGGCCCCTTCCTTTTCCGGCTCCGTTTTTTCAGAACCTTCTGCCACCCAGAAAGGCCGCATGCCTTCCGCATCCCTGTCCACCCGTATTTTTGCCCCCCGAAGCAGCCCATCTTCCATGCAGAGCATAGGCGGATTTTCCCCAAACCTCACACCGAGAACCTCTAGATGATCAACCCGTAAGAAGGGTTCCCTCTCCTTTTTTCGTGAAACAACAAGATCTCCCAGCCCTGCGGCCGCCGTCATACGGAATCCCTGGTTCTCATCCCAATCCAGTTTACCGGAAAACCGCGCCTGGCCCCTGGACGCGACTACCCCTGCATAGGTTTCCAGATAAGGAGAAAAAGCCTTCAGCCCCAATTTTTCAAGAAAGACATCTGCGGATAAAGAAACAGGGTTCAGTGTCACAGTTCCTGCCCCGCGTAGCCTTCCTTCCTGATTCACAGCCATGGAGACATGCCAGGGCATAACGCCCTCACCGGGCAGAACCACATCCTGAAGATCAAAATCCAGATCCTCCAAAACAAGAGATGCAGGCGTTTTCAAGACATGATCCGTATAATGAATCTTACCGCCGGAAAGGGCAAAATGCCTTAAATCCAAACCCAAAACCGGTAAGTCCTCCTCGCTATCCTTTGCTGAGGTCTCTGGCCCAGCGCCTGCGCCTCCGGGTTCCAGTGTCTCTTTCTCCATCGCAAAGGGCAGACGTATCCCATGGGAAAACCGCTCCACATGAAGCGCAGGGTTTTTAAGATGAATTTTTTCCACATGAAAGATTCTTTTTTCAGGTTCCAACGGACCGCCTGAAAACAAAAGATGATCCATACGAAAAAAAGGCTGCCCCTCTGCCTGGAGAAGGGTCAGCTCCGAAAGACCCGCCTCAAGCTTGGGAATGGAAAAGGAGTCTCCTTCCATGAGAATCTCACCTGTGAGTGAAAAAAATCCTGAATCCAGGTGGCCCTCAAATGACTCCGGAAAATAAGGAGAAAAAACCGGAAGAAAAAGCTCCTGAACCTGGGTGCGTCCCTGGACAAAAAGAGGATCCAATCCCAAGGCCAAATCCCATGCAAAGCGCCCTCCGCTTTGCATGGCAAAAGCGCCGAGAATGCGTCCCCTTTTCCCCGCCTCGGCAGAAAACCCCTGGGCTTCGAGGCGAAAATCCTTCACATTCCCGGAAAAAGCCTGATTCTGTCCATCCCGGGTGAAAGGATCTGTCCAGCTGATTTGTCCATTTTCAAGAATCAAGCGGTTCAATGCCCAGAAAATTTCTGACCTTCCGCCTTCCTCAAGGACAAGGGAAGGAGCTGCCTCGGCTACGCCCCCCCCATCCCCCACCTCCGGTGTTCCTGCATCCAGGACAAGGGGCAATCGGATACCTTCCACCGTACGCTCCAGATAAACCCGCGGCTCCTCGCAACGAATTGTTTCCATCTGATAGACCTGGGCAAGGGGCGCAAGGGGACCACCGGAAAACCGCAGAGTCTTCATATCCAAAAAAGGTTGATCATCCGTATGGCGGATGCGCAGATCCGAAACATGCCCTTTCAGGTGGGGGACGGAAAAAATATAATCTTCAAAAAGGATGTCCATTCCCATGGAAAAAAGTCCGGAAGCCAGCTTTCCGTGAAAAAGATCCGGAATATAAGGCGTAAAAACCGGCAGACCCAACCCTCCCACCCCAGCATGTCCTCGGATGAAAAGAGGATTCAATCCAAGTCCCAGATCCAGGGAAAAAGTGCCCCCGCTCTGTACCCGCCATCCTCCCCACAGCCTTCCCCTCCTGCCAGGCTTTGTGTCCAGAAGAAGACCACGCAAACGCATATCCGTCAGCTCTTCAGTAAAACTACGCCCCGCATCCTGAAAAAAAATCCGGCCCTCGGTGAGGTCAAGCCTCTGAATGAGAAAGGGAAAAAGCCCCTCTTCTTTCTCACCTTCACTCGCTTCTGCGCCCTCCCCCTCGTTCTCTTCTCCTTCACCCGCCCGGATCCCAATTCCCCCCACCTCCAACTCACCCGCCCCATCCATGCGGACATGGACAAAGGGCCTTTCAATATCAAGCCCTGAAATCACTAACTGCCAGGAAAAAAGGCTGCGCCAGATTCCCACATTGACAGCCAGCCGTCCCAGATGCATTCCCGGTTTTTCGGGGTCACCCAGATAGAGATCCTGGATATCAAGGGAAAAACGCAACGGTGAAAAACGAATTTTTCCCACGGAAACAGATTGGCCAATCTGAGCTGCCACTTTTTCTTCCAGCACATACCGAAGTCCCCAGGGGATCCCCAGGACCAGACCTACCCACCCCAGCACCAGAAGGCCACAGACCAAAAAAGCCCAGCCGCGCATCCTTTGAAACGACAATGTTTTCATAATAAGGGTTCCCCTCATCCGATTCTTTTATCCACAGACAAAAATGATTTTTTATTTTTTATCATTTTTTCGAAAGGACACCTACCTTAACACACAACACGATAACAAACTGTAAAAAAAGATGATTTTTACAGAAAAAAGATCCGGCCGCATCTGAAATGAAAAATTTAAAAATTTATTTTACGATTTTTATTGAATTCATTTGAGTTTGGATATAATTTTATTCTGTTACGTCAGCCGTACCAGAGCCCCAAAGAGCAGAGGCTTTTGAAAGGGTTTCCCGCAAAAGACCTCTTTTTTTGTATTCTGCAACGGGTATTCCTGTGGCGCAGACTCTTTTTTTCATCGCAAAATAAATATTATCAGCCTCTTACAAACATCGGATACATACATCACATCATGGACAAAGCCAAAAAAGCACGCATCGAAGCGCAGTTATCCCGTATGATCAAAGAAAACCTCAAAAGCACATCACCGGCTCCAGGGCTTCGGGACTCCCTCCCCACTCGCCCCTCGGCGGCTGCAGGCCATGTCATTCGCAGACGAAAGGGCAATCCCGAAGAACGCATTCCCAGTCCAGCATAAATGTCCTTCATGTCAGCAGAGCGGTCTTTTCTTCATCATCCGCTGACATGCTGCACCAATCCTTCCACGGAAACACCGACTGAGACCTGGGGTCGGGCAGGAGCGTTTCTATGGTTCTGTGCATCGGCATGACACACATTCCCCTCACGGCGCGTTTTGGTGAATTGCTCATTGAAAAAGGGCTGGCCACACCGCGTCAGGTGGATCAGGCCCTTTCCAGGCAAAAGGCCTTACACCTGCAGCACAGACATATCCGGATCGGCGATCTTCTCCACTCCGAATGCGGCATTGACCGCAATGCCATGGAAGAGGTTTTCCTTTCTGATCTTTTTTCCCAGATATTGCTGCGTCTGCGCGGACTCATTGCTGCGGACGCGGATATTCCCGCTCATCTCAGCTGCACACTGATTCAGGCCAGAATCCTCCAGGAAGGAACGGATATCCTGCAAGGAGAAGCGGATATCCATATTGTTTTTCCCGACAACCAGGAACAGACCTTTCTCCTGACCCTTCCCTTTGATTTCCGCTTTTCCGATCACTCCACAAGCATCGATCTGCCCGAAGCCATTGATCAGATCAAAAACGGACTCAACGATGCCATCACCATCTCCCCCTCAGAACAGCGGACCCTTGGCATTACCATAGCCAGCCTGAAATCAGAAACCTGACTTTCCTCCCCCCCCTCTCCTATCAAGCCAGTTTGGACTTTTTTTAAGCCATCCCAGGGAAGACATCCTCATTCCGGATCTCCCCTAAGGTTCTGAAAAGCCTGAGGCAGCGCGGGCCCCGTTCACCCAAGGGACCTTTTTCCCCGGCCATGAAAATACAGCCCATGAATCTCTCCAGGTTTTAAAAAATAATCATTGACAGGGAATCCACAATTCTTTAGGATTTTCACATTCAACAGGTGCAATGCTGTTGGCGGAAAAAAAATGGGCAGCAAACGATCCAAGGATTGTGTGCGAATCCAATCCCTGCCAATTCTGAGCACCACTTTAGATCCACACAGACGTTAAGGAGAAGAAATTGGCAGAAGGCACTGTAAAATGGTTCAATGAGACAAAAGGCTTTGGTTTTATCGCTACCGATTCTGGTCAGGATGTGTTTGTACACTTCTCTGCAATCCAGACCAGCGGATTCAAAACGCTTCAGGAAGGTCAGCGGGTTCAGTTCGATATTGTTAACGGCCAGAAAGGTCCGGCTGCTGACAAGGTTGTTCCCCTGGGTTAATTCAAAATCCTAGAAAATTCTGGCGATCGTCCCCTTGTTTTCATGTGGGACGATCGCTTTTTTATTTTCATAAAATCATTGCCCGAGTATCCCAATCCCACTTCCTTAAAGATCCTGCCACATGCCCGGCGGATAAAAAATCCGCAAGCCAAACCCCATATCATGGTTGGCTTGCGGATTTTTTAAAATGCCAGACGTTTCCAGCCCGTGAACCTGACCAGAAAACGGTAATACCTGTTGGAAAGGGGGCAGGCCTCTTGCCACGGGCCCATTCAAAAGCAGCCTTTTGTTCGGCTTTATACGGAGCGTTTGTTAGCCAGGGCCGCACCAATGAAATCCCGGAACAGGGGATGCGCTGCCATGGGACGGGATTTGAACTCCGGGTGGAACTGACATCCCACAAACCAAGGATGTTCTCCCACCTCCACCATTTCCACAAGCCCTCCGTCCGGAGACATGCCTGAAAAAATCAGCCCTGCCTCTTCCAGAACCTTCAGATACTGATTGTTAAACTCGAAACGATGCCTGTGACGCTCGGAAATATCCCTTTCACCATAGGCTCGGAAAGCCATGCTTCCTTCCTGAAGCACACAAGGGTAAGCGCCCAGACGCATGGTCCCCCCTTTTTCCGATGTGATATCACGCTGCTCCAGCTCACCTGTCCGGGGATTCAGCCATTCTTTGATCAGATGCACCACAGGATCCTGGGTATTGGGAACGAACTCCGTGCTGTGGGCCTTTTCCAGACCCGCCACATTCCGGGCATATTCAATCACCGCCACCTGCATCCCAAGGCAGATACCAAAGTAAGGAATCTTCTGTTCCCGGGCATAACGGGCCGCCAGAATTTTTCCCTCCACTCCGCGTTTACCAAAACCGCCGGGCACCAGAATGCCATCGCCATCGCACAGACGATCCGCAACATTTTCCGACGTCAGTTCTTCGGAATCCACAAAATCGAAAATCACCTTTGCACTGTTGGCAATGCCCGCATGGGCGAGGGATTCATTGAGACTTTTGTAAGAATCCGCCAGGTTCACATATTTTCCCACAATCTTGATGCGGACATCGCTTTCCGGATGACGGAAACCCTTGACAATGCGCTCCCAGGCCTCCAGACGGGGGGCTCGCGTCCAGATACCCAGAAGCTCACAGATCTTATCATCCAGACGCTGCTGATGATAGACAATGGGCACCTCATAGATGCAGTCCACATCCTTGGCCGTGATCACGCAGTCTCCGCCCACATTGCAGTAAAGACCGATTTTACGTTTCAGCTCTTCACTCAAAAGGCGATCCGTCCGACACAAAAGAATATCGGGCTGGATCCCGATGGCCCGGAGGTCCTTGACACTGTGCTGGGTGGGCTTGGTTTTGAGCTCCCCTGCCGTGGCGATATAGGGCACCAGGGTCAGGTGGATATAAAGCACATTGTTCTTGCCTTCATCCGCCCGCATCTGACGGATGGCTTCGAGAAAGGGCAGGCTTTCGATATCCCCGATGGTCCCACCAATCTCAATGATGGCAACATCCACATCCCGCCCAATACGGCGGATGCTTTCCTTGATCTCGTCTGTGATATGGGGAATCACCTGCACGGTGCCCCCCAGATATTCACCCCGCCTTTCCTTCTGAATCACGGCATTGTAAATTTTTCCCGTGGTGAAGTTATTGAATCGGGTCATACGCACGGAAATAAAGCGTTCATAGTGCCCAAGATCCAGGTCGGTTTCCGCCCCATCGTCCGTTACAAAGACCTCGCCATGCTGAAAGGGACTCATGGTTCCAGGGTCTACGTTGATGTAGGGATCCAGTTTCTGGATGGTGACACGCAGGCCACGGCTTTCCAGCAAAGCGCCGATGGAAGCCGACGCCAGCCCTTTTCCCAGGGAAGAAACCACACCGCCGGTTACAAAAATATACTTTGTGCTATTGTTACCCATAATATTCCCAGCTTAAAAAATGAGGTATAAAAAGCCGCAAAACGGTCTTCGCCAGCCCCTTAATCATAACGCCTGCGCAAACGCTCAAGACCTTCTTCAATTTCCAGGAGGGGATCTGATTCCGCCTTCGGAGAGGGAGGCTTCGAAGAAGAATACTGCATCCGCAGATTCGCCGCAGAAAAAAGCCCATCAGAAAAGACCTCCGGCTTCACTTCCTGCACAAGCATGGCCTGCAGCAGTCGTTTTTCTCCCCCAAGGATCTCAATGCGAAGGGGCCAGGCCGCACCGGAACTCACTTGCCAGTCCCAGTATCGGAAGGTGACCTCCCGCATGCCCCCGCCTTCCCCCAACTGGGCAAGGGTAAGGGCCAGAGGACGAAGACTTTCCTTATCAATCAGAAGCCGCGTACCTTCCTCTGCACCCAACCGGTAGCAGATCCGTCCTCCGTAACGGGTCAGCCCGGTCTTTTCCATGTCCATGCCGAGGTTTTCAAAAAAAGAAATCAGGGCGTCTTGATTTCGAATCAGCAGCACCACATAGAAAAGATCTTCAAGCCCTGGTGTTTCTCGGATAATTTTTCCATCCAGCACCAGCAGAAAATCGCCCTTTTCCGTACCCAGGCGCACACGGCGACCATCTCTGGTCTCGCTCCGGAAAGCCTCAGGCACCTTGAACAAAAGACTCTCTTGCACCAGATGGGGCTTTGCCGGATCAGCTCCCTGAATTTCCAGCTGGACGTCCAGGCGCACTTTCTTGGCAGGTCCCATGGCTCGGACCATCAGGTCCACCAGATGCGTCCCATCAGGAACAAAGGCCGTTGCAGATAAGGGGATGAGCAACAGGATAAGGGCCAACCCCAGCCCTTTGCCCAAAACCTTCATGCAAGCCTCCTGCACCGCAAAAGCCCTGAGGTGCTTTCCCGGGATTCCTTTTTTCATCATGCCTTACCGGGAAAAACATTGCCCGCATAAACCGCTGCTTCCCCCAACGCCTCTTCAATACGGATCAGCTGGTTATACTTGGCCACACGGTCACTGCGGGAAAGGGATCCGGTTTTAATCTGACCTGCATTGAGACCCACTGCCAGATCCGCGATAAAGGTATCTTCCGTTTCTCCGGATCGATGGGAAATGACCGTAGCGTACCCTGCTTTTTTGGCCATGGCAATGGCTTCCAGGGTTTCGCTCACCGTTCCGATCTGGTTAAGCTTGATGAGGATGGCATTGGCAATGCCCTCTTCAATGCCCTTTTTCAGGATGGCGGGATTGGTCACGAACACGTCATCCCCCACAAGCTGCACCCTTTTGCCAAGGCGCTTGGTCATGAGAGCCCAGTTCTCCCAGTCTTCTTCCGCAAGACCGTCTTCAATGGAAACGATGGGATAGCGATCCAGAAGCCCCTCGTAGTAATCGATCATTTCAATGGAGGAAAGAACACGCCCCTCTCCTTCCAGGTGGTACGCTCCATCCTTGTAAAACTCGCTGGCCGCCACGTCCAGGGCCAGGGCCACATCCTTGCCCGCTGTATAGCCCGCCGCAGCAATGGCTTCCATGATCAGGGAAAGAGCCTCTTCATTGCTGGCAAGATCCGGTGCAAAACCTCCCTCATCGCCCACAGCCGTATTGAGCCCGCGTTTTTTCAACTGGGTTTTCAGGTGATGGAAGATTTCCGCTCCCATGCGCACCGCATCGGCCATGGTGGGCGCTCCCAGGGGAATCACCATGAATTCCTGAATGTCCAGACTGTTACTGGCATGGGCCCCTCCATTGATGATGTTCATCATGGGGGTGGGGAGGGTATTGGCCGCAATGCCTCCCAGGTAACGGAAAAGGGGCAGACCGTAAGCATCGGCTCCCGCCCGGGCAGCGGCCATGGAAAGGGCTAAAATGGCATTGGCTCCCATACGGGATTTGTTTTCCGTGCCATCGCACTCCAGCATGGCGCGGTCCAGCCCCACCTGATCGGTCACATCATAGCCCAGAATCTCCGGAGCCAGCAGTTCCACCACATTCCGCACCGCAGTACGTACTCCCTTACCCAGGTAGAGAGCCGCGTCCCCATCCCGCAATTCCAGGGCCTCACGCATACCCGTGGAAGCACCTGAAGGTACGGCCGCACGGCCCGTAGCGCCACCGGCCAGCATGATATCCACTTCAACCGTGGGGTTCCCCCTGGAATCCAGCACTTCGCGGGCACGCACATCAACAATTTCCGTCATGGTATGGAATCTCCTTCACCTGGGTTCAATTTGAATAAATATCCCTACGCATTCAACAGGATGATGCTTGGCGGAATGCATTGCCATGGAGGAGGGCATTCATTTTCACAAGGCAATAACCTGTTGAAATCAAAGATTTTCGACAACATACACCAAGGCATTCTCATTGACAAAATCCCATGAACTGATACTCTTCCTCGGGTTTTGTGTCAAGGCAGCTCTTTGGAAGCCTGCCTCCCCTTTCACAGCCATGGTCCTATGGAGAACAAAGCCATGCACGAAAAAAGCCCCTATGAAATCGCCCATCTCCTGGCTGCCGCCGTACGCATTACCGCTTATCAGAAAAAAGGAAACCCGCCGGACGTTTCTGAGGTATGCGCCCTTCTCCATATATCCGCGGAAGAAGGGCTTTTTCTTGTGCGCAAACTGGAAAAAGCAGGGATTCTTGAAAGGGTGGAACAGGCCGGTGCGGAACGGCTTTTTATCCGTGACATGCAGGCCATTGAAGCCCTTCCCAAAAAAAATGAAGGCCCTGAGATGACGACGGAAATCGAAGCCTTTCAGTCCCGCAGACAAAACCGGAATCTTGAGATTGAAAATTTCCAGAAAAAACAAAAGGAAAAACAAAAGGCCCTTTTTGCCGAACTCAACCGCAAGCTCGGCAAAGGGGAATCGCCCTGAAATCCCAGCCCTTTGGCTACAGGATACGGACTTTCACCATATTGGTGGTTCCCCGTCGCCAGATCGGATGACCTGCGGTCAGCACCACACGACTGCCTTCTGTGGCCACCCCTGCCTCCAGGGCCGCATTTCCCGCCTTCTCGATCATGGTATCCGTGTCTTTCACCTCAGGAAAAAGCCTCGGAATACAACCCCAGTGCAGACAAAGCCTGCGGATCACCCTGGCATCCGGACTTAAGGCCAGGATGGGGCAACGGGGCCGAAAGCGGGCAATCTGGGCTGCGGTAAAACCACTGCGGGTCGGAGCCACAAGGGCTGCGGCATCCAGTTCATCCGCAAGAACCGCAGAAGCTCTGGCCACGGACTCGGGCACACCGCAGCCTTCGGGCTTTTTCCGGTAACGATCATGGGGAAAGCGGGTTTCCGCACGGCCGGCAATCTTGGCCATGTACTGCACCGCCTCCACGGGGTAAGCACCCATAGCCGTTTCTTCGGAAAGCATGATGGCATCCGCACCGTCCAGAACCGCATTGGCCACGTCATTGGCTTCCGCCCGGGTGGGCCTTGGGCTTTCCACCATGGACTTCATCATCTGGGTGGCAATGATCACAGGCTTTCCCGCCTCATTGGCCATACGTACCAGATCCTTCTGAATATCCGGCACATTCTCCAGGGGAATCTCCACCCCAAGATCTCCCCTGGCCACCATCAGACCATCGGCCTCAGCAAGAATTTCCGCCATGTTGCCCAGGGCCTCATGTTTTTCAATCTTGGCAATGACCGGCGTATCCTGACCATGGGCCGCCACAAGACGTTTCACCTCCCGGATGTCCTCCCCGCTGCGCACAAAGGAAAGGCCCACAAAGTCCACACCGCACCCCAGGCCAAAAACAAGATCCTCCCTGTCCTTTTCCGTCAGAGCCGGGATGTTGAGGCTCGCAGACGGCAGGTTAATCCCCTTGCCCGAGGTCAGAACCCCACCTGTCACCACCCGGCAGTCAATGTTCGTTTCCCCCTTTTTCAGCACAAGAAGCTCCATCATGCCATCGGCCAGCAGCAGGGTATCCCCCACAGATACATCCCGGGCCAGGCCTTCGTAGGTCACGGAAATGGCAAGGGCCGGATCCGCATTCCGGTCCGTGGAAAGCACCACCTCCGCTCCGGGCTCCAGCCGCACCCCCGTATCCGGCAGTTTCCCCACACGAATCTTGGGGCCGCAGAGATCCTGCAGAATCGCCACAGGCGTACCCAGGTTTTCCGCAACCTCCCGGATGCGACCCACCATAAGGGCGTGGTCGTCATGGCTTCCGTGGGAAAAATTAAGACGGGCCACACGCATCCCCGCAAGGATCATCTTTTCAAGCACCCGCACGTCAGCACAGGCAGGTCCTATGGTGCAGACAATTTTGGTTTTCGGCATAAACACTCCATGGCATAAAATCCGTGCGGGTGGATCTTTCCCACACCGCCGAAAGGATGATCAGTTACCCGTCTCTTCGGGCTTAAGAGTCATGCGAAGAACAAGGGACTCCAGAACTCCCGCAGGGTCCATGCCGGACTTCATGGCAAAATCCGCTTCCGCAAGCAGGCCCATGGCGGACAAGAGAGCCGGAAAACCGAAGCGTTCTGCGCGCAAAAGGGTTTGGTACACGGGATAGGGACTTTTTCCGTTACCTGCAATGCTAAGATCCGTTGCTTTGATTTTTCTCACCTCTTCGGGCTGCCAGCTCTCCCGCATCCGATTCAGATTTTCTTCATATTCCAGAAGCAAAGGCAGTACACGGCTCACAAAGGCCTCGTAGGCCATGCGGCGCGTCCAGGCCCCCCCTTCCGCAGACTGGAGAAAGGCCAGCGCCATCATGAGTTTCCGGAACTGGTTGATCAGGGCAGAGAGCAATTGCAACGGATGCATACCCTCCTCCAGCAATGCGCTGAGCGATGAGAGGGCTTCCGCTGCATTTCGATCCGCCACCGCACCAGTGAAGACAAAAATGGGGTCCTGTCGCGTGCGTTTCAGCAGCCCTTCCACATCCTCAAGAACAATGGCTTTGCGTTTCCCTGCAAAATCCACAAGCTTTTCAAGATTGGCAGAAAGCATGCGCAGGTCAAAACCCGTCAGCTCCAGCAGGCGACTCGCGGCCCTGGGATCAATGGTTTTTCCGGCTTTTCCCAGCACACCCACCACACAGGCCCGCATCATCTCTTCCCGGGCCTCCCGATCCTGGCGACGGTTCCCCGAAGGTACGCTGCAGTCTACCACGCAGGCGGATGCGGCAAGTTTTTTATACAAAACCCGACGCCGGTCCACCTGATCCACGGTGATGAGGAGGTAATGTCCTGCGGGAAATCCCTTTTCCATGGACCGGAGCAGAAGATCTCCCTCATCCATGGAGGCGGGTACCTTCACTCCCCTTTCCAGGCAGGCCTCTGCCAAAGACTGCATCCAGCCTTCATCCTCTTCTCCTTTTTTCTTTTTTCGACCTCCGGGAACCAGAGATTCAAGGCTCACCCCCTTAAGGGCGAGATAACGCACAAAGGGGGGGATGGCCTGGGGAATTTTTCCCTTTTCCATGGCTTTTTTGGCTTTTTCCGCAAGGCCCTGGGCCTCATTGTCCGTATCAAAGAGCCGCGCACCCAGCAAGGCCACAACCTTGCCCGTACTCAGAAGGGAAAAAGTGTTGATCTCTTCCAGAGCCTCTCGCAATCGAACCAGGGCCCCGTCCAGGGTTTCCAGCCCATCACCGGATCCAAGCGCTCCCACAAGGCGCTGCAGGACGCCATCGCAGAGAAAGGACTCCCCATGCACAAGATACACGGGAAAAAAGCCTTCCTTTTTCTGATGCTCCAAGGCTGCGGTAAGCTCCGAATAACGAATTTCCACCATGGAAAAAAACTCTTTCAGAGAAAGACAATGAAAAAAACTGTTTTTTCAGGCACGCGGGCGGATACCACCCCGGCAGGCCCTTTTCAGGGAAAACCCCGTACAGGCTAAAAACCTTCGGGTAGCTTTTTAAACAGCACGTGAAAAACAAAAATCGTCATGCCAATACAGATGGCAGAATCTGCCACATTAAAAGCCGGCCAATGCCAGCCTTTCCAATATACATCAAAAAAATCAATCACATACCCAAATCGAATCCGATCCACCATATTCCCCACAGCACCGCCGAAAATCAGGGCCAGGCCCGTACGTAACCATAAAAAGGCCTGGGGCGTCCTGTGATAGAAAAACAGGATCATGAGTGTGGCAAGCCCGGAGACAAAAAGAAAAACAATTTTACGGATCAGGGCATTCTGACCCGCAAGAAAGCCAAAAGCTCCGCCGGGGTTATGGACATGGGTCAGATCAAAAAAACCGGGAATGATAGGAATGGCGCTGCCATAGACCATGCCCGTATGCACAAAGTGCTTGGTCACCTGATCCAGCATCACCACACAACTGGCTATCCAGAGAAGAAAAAGAAGTCTTTGGCGGGTCATGGCTTTCCTGTGGTTCAGGGTTTCAGAGAAAGACAAAGAAGCCGGGCAGACCCGGCTCCCTTTTTACCATCATAAGGGTCAGGAAAGCATCTTCTTCCCCTGACCGTGCATCCTATACTCCAGATGTCCATCTGTGAAACATCTGAAAATTGGACTGTTGTTCTGATTTTTTTAATGAAACCCTCACCCCAACCCTCTCCCAGTGGGAGAGGGAGCCTTGAGGATATCTTTTTTCTCCCCTCTCCTGTGGGAGAGGGGCCGGGGGTGAGGGCAGAAAGCAATAAACTACCACGATGTTCATCTCTTGGTTTCAGAAATGACCGTGCGGAGTATAAAAACCGTCTACCCGAGGTTCATGGCTTCCAGGGCCTTTTTACAGCGGGAACAGATTTCCGGGTGATGGGTAAAGCTTCCCACACTGTCATCCCGCACCCAGCAGCGTACACATTTTTCGCCCAAAGCCCGTCCTACCCCCACAAAAAGCCCTTCCATTTCCGTAGCACTCAACCCTTCTTCTTTTTCCTTCAGGGTGACGGCACTGACGATGAAGACATCCTGCAGAACATGGACATCAAAGCTTGCAAGCAGAGCCGCTGCCTCACCTCTTGCTGCAAGAAAGACCTCCGCATCCAGGGGATGACCGATGGTCTTTTCCCTGCGGGCCGCCTCCAGCACCTTCAGCACTTCGGAGCGGATGCGGGAGAGCCCGTCCCAGCGGGAAACCAGGCTTGCATCGGAAAGCCCCAGCGGCCTCGGCATGAGGGCAAGGTGGACACTTTCCTCCTTGTCCTGCCACAGGGGCATATGGGTCCACACCTCTTCCGCCGTAAAAGGCAGGATGGGAGCCATCATGCGCACCAGGGCATCCACAATGCGGAACATGGCCGTCTGGGCACTGCGGCGCAATGATCCGGAAGCCGCTTCCGTGTAAAGGCGGTCTTTCAGAATATCCAGGTAGAAGGCCGAGAGATCCAGGGTGCAGAAGTTGTGCAGACCATGGTAGATGGTATGGAAGGCATAGGTTTCATAGGCCTTTTCCACCCGCTCCACCAGATTATCCAGACGATGCAGGGCATAGCGGTCCAGCTCCGTGAGGGCGGCATCCGCCACAGCATCTTTGACAGGATCAAAATCATAGAGATTGCTGATGAGAAAACGGCAGGTATTGCGGATACGGCGATAGGCTTCGGAAAGCTGTTTCAGAATATTGTCTGAAATGCGCACATCATCCTTATAATCCGAAGCCGCCACCCAGAGTCTTAAAATCTCCGCCCCATGCTGCTGGATGACCTTATCCGGCGCAATGACGTTGCCCACAGACTTGGACATCTTGCGGCCTTCACCGTCCACCACAAAGCCATGGGTCAGAACGGATTTGTAGGGCGCTTTGCCTTTAAGCCCCACGGAAGTGAGAAGCGAGCTGTGAAACCATCCCCTGTGCTGATCGCTGCCCTCCAGATAGAGATCCGCAGGCCAGGAAAGCACCTCCTTTCTTTCCTCCAGAACGGCCATGTGGCTGACACCGGAGTCAAACCACACATCGAGGATATCGCTTTCCTTCACAAAATGGGTGGCTCCGCAGTCCGCGCACTTTGCATCCCCTGCCAGAAAATGGCTGGCCTCCTGCTCAAACCAGACATCGGCCCCCTTCTCCAGGAAGGTCTCATATACCCGGTCCACGGTTTCCCGGTTCATGAACAGGCTGCCGCAGTCCGCACAGTAGAACATGGGAATGGGAACGCCCCAGGAACGCTGACGGGAGACACACCAGTCCGGACGGTTGGCGATCATGCCGAAAATCCGCTCCCGGCCCCATTTGGGAATCCACTGCACCCGGTCGATTTCTTCCAGGGCATTTTTTCTTAAATCATTATTTTCCATGGAAATGAACCACTGGGGCGTTGCCCGGAAAATCACGGGCTTCTTGCAGCGCCAGCAGTGGGGGTAGCTGTGGCTCATGTCCATGCGATGCACAAGATGACCGGCCTCAGCGAGCTTTTCCATGACCTTCTCATTGGCCTTGAACACAAAAAGCCCTGCCAGCTCTTCCCCCACCTCTGCGGTATAGCAGCCGTTATCTTCTACGGGCGAATAGGGTTCAAGGCCGTAGCGGCCCCCCACGATGTAGTCATCCGCCCCATGGCCGGGGGCGGTGTGTACACAGCCCGTTCCCGCTTCCAGGGTCACATGCCCGCCCATCATGATGGGAGAAGGCCGGTCATAAAAGGGATGCTGGCAAAGAAGATTCTCCAGTTCACTTCCCGTCCATTCCCGGACAAGGGCGTAATTTTCCTGACCAAAGGTCTTCATGAGGTCAGAAACCAGCTCCTTGGCCACAATGCGGATACGGCTACCCATATCCACAGCCGCATAGGTGAAATCCGGATGCAGACAGATACCGAGGTTGGCGGGAATGGTCCAGGGCGTTGTGGTCCAGATGAGAACATCCGCAGGCTTTTCAAGGCCAAGATCCGCCTTCAGGGGAAAGGCCACAAAAATGGAAGGAGAACGTTCATCCTTGTGCTCGATTTCCGCTTCCGCCAGAGCCGTCTGGCAGCTGCAGCACCAGTGGATGGGTTTTTTGCCCCGGTACAGGCCACCGTTCAAGGCAAAAAGACCGCAGGCCTTTGCAATGGCCGCCTCATAGGCAAAGGCCATGGTCTGATAGGGATTGTCCCACTCGCCCATGCCGCCCAACCGTTTGAACTCTTCCCGCTGCACGTCCAGAAACCCCCTGGCGTAATCCCGGCACTCCTTGCGGATTTCCACGGTGCTGAGGCTTTCCTTTTTCTTGCCGAGTTTTTTATCCACATTGTGCTCAATGGGAAGGCCATGGCAGTCCCAGCCCGGCACATAGGGGGCGTCAAAGCCCGCCATCTGCCGGGAACGCACAATGATATCCTTTAAAATCTTATTTAAAGCCGTACCAATATGAATATTGCCGTTGGCATAGGGAGGACCGTCGTGCAGGATGAACTTGGGCCGTCCGGCGCTGGCGGAACGGATTTTGGCATAAAGGTTCCGGCTTTCCCAGTCCGCCAGCTGCACAGGCTCACGCTGGGTGAGGCCTGCTTTCATGGGAAAATCCGTTACCGGAAGGTTCAGGGTTTTTTTATAGTCCATCGGGAAAATCCTCCAGTTGCTGCCGTGTTGATGGTAAAAGCTGGTTATCTAAGGTATTTTCTTCCGGCATGTCAAGGAAAGGCTAAAAAAATCATCCGCTTAAATCATGTTCCTGCTTTCCGGCCCAAAGGAGTGATCTCCACAATCCGACGCTCCCCTCCGCCAAAGGGCAGGGCATAGCCATGCTCCTTGATATCAAGATCTGAAAAGAGATCAAGGGTAAGATCCGTTTCTTCGCTCCCTTCCGGGCCTTTCATGGCAAGGATGCTCCCCGACGGGGCCAGCAGGGGAAGACTTAACCCCACAAAACGATCCAGTGCGGTAAAGGCCCTGGAGACGATACAGGAAAAACCCTTGCCAGCGATGTCACTGCCGGGAAGGGTCTCCACCCGCAGGTGCAGGGCGCGGGCGTTTTTCAGACCAAGGGTTCGGATCACATCCCGGACAAAGACCATTTTCTTTTCCACACTGTCCACCATGAGAACCTCCAGATCCGGACGCATCACGGCAATGACCATACCGGGAAAACCACCTCCGGAGCCCATGTCCAGAACCGAACCCGAGGCGGGCAGATGGGGCAGGATGGCAAGGGAATCCAGCACATGCTTTTCCGCGACCTCCATGGGATCGGTGATGGCCGTGAGGTTCACCTTCTGATTCCAGCGCAAAAGGCTTGTGGCATGAAGGGCCAGAGCGGAAAGAACCTGATCCTTCAGGTCGAAACCCAGAACCAAAGCCCCTTCCGCCACCTTTTCACACCAGGCCCTGTCTCCTGTCTGCATGGCTTCTCTCCTTTTGTATATCAAAACCAGCCCGTCTTTCCCAAAAGCCAGAACATCCCCATGCCCGCCACAAGGGTGATTCCCAGAGACCGGGTCCAGAGGGCCACCATGAGGGTGGGGAATGCCACCAGAAGCTCCGGCCGCATGAAATCCAGAACCCGTGGCGTGCCGGAGGTGATGAGATAGGGCACCAGCAGAGCGGAAAGGATGGCCACAGGAATCAGATCCAGCCACTCCTCAAGAAGGGCGGGCAGCTTCCGGCGGCTCAGAAAAAAAAGGGGTACCCAGCGGGGCAGAAAACTGACAAGCCCCATGCCCAGTACCAGAAAAAGGTAGTCCGAACTCATGATTCCCTCACCTTCCTGCCCGAAGCCAGGGCCAGACGCTTCAGAAAAAGCCCCACCGTGGCCCCCGTCACAGCACCCACCACAATAAAGGCATTGCCTGGAATAAAAAGGGCGGCAAGGGTTCCCGCAAGGGCAGCCGCAAGGCCGGTGAGCACATAGAGAAGGCCGTTCAGCTGAAACACCAGAAGACAGATGAACATGGCAATGAGGGCATAGTCGATGCCAAAGGCCGAAGGGGCAATGAAACGCCCGAAAATCCCCCCCAGCACGGTGCTGCCCACCCAGGCGGCATAGGCGAAAAAACTTGCGGATATGGCCGATGTCAAAGACCAGGCTCCTGCCTTGAGACGGCTTGTGTTCACCGCAAAGGTTTCATCCACAATGAAGCAGGCCAGAAGACTTAAACGGCTGCGGGATTCTCCCCGGTACCAGACCGCAAGGGAAGAGGACATGAGCAGATGCCGGAGGTTCACCATGAAAGTGGTCAGAATCACGGCAAGGGCCGAAGCCCCCGCATCCAGCATGGACACGGCAATGAACTGCCCGGAACCGGCAAAGACGAGAAAAGACATAAAAAAAATGTGCAGGCCCGAAAGCCCCGCCTTTTCCGCCAGTACGCCAAAGGCAAGGCCTAAGGGGAAATATCCCACACAGATGGGCCAGATGGCCCGCATCCCCTGCCAGATCCCCTCTTTTTTCATAAAAAAAGCCATGCCGTAAAACCCCGCACCCCGAAAGGATTTTTTCAGATCGTAAAACAACTGCATCAAAAAAACCTGCGGATTTTAGAAGAAAGGAGGGGACAAGTCAAACTTCGGTGAAAAGCCTTTTGACTTCCAGCCCGGCCCCTCGGGGTGCGACCAAAAAAATATTTGACACATCAATGCATTATCATTAAAATACGCTGATTTTGTTTCAAGGTCATCTTTTTCCTTGAAGTCTTTTCACGGAAAAATGATGATTTTTTTATGGTTCCGAACCCCCCCACAAACCCGGCCAGCCAAAGACCGGTGCGGGCGGTTCCTGTCGCCGCCGCACCCAAAAGGTTTTTTGTTTTATTCCTGCTCATCTTGATGGAATCCAAACAAAGCGGCTCTATGCTGTGCGCAAGCTCCGACCACGGTGACCCCAGGTGGGGCATCCGTCGGTCACGTAACCCTTTTTTGTTTCTCAAGGATTCGGGAAAATGAAATACGACATCCAGAAAGTCCGGAACATCGGCATCAGCGCCCACATCGACTCCGGAAAAACGACCCTCTCCGAACGCATTCTCTTCTTCACCAAAAGAATCCACGCCATCCATGACGTTAAAGGAAAAGACGGCGTGGGTGCCACCATGGACTCCATGGAGCTGGAACGGGAACGCGGCATCACCATCGCCTCCGCAGCCACCTTCTGCGAGTGGAAGGGTCATGACATCAACCTCATCGACACACCTGGACATGTGGATTTCACCATTGAGGTGGAGCGTTCCCTCCGGGTTCTGGATGGCGCGATTCTTGTACTCTGCTCCGTAGGCGGGGTGCAGTCCCAGTCCATCACCGTGGATCAGCAGATGAAACGCTACAACGTGCCCTGCATCGCCTTTGTCAACAAGTGCGACCGCACCGGCGCAAGCCCTGACCGCGTCATTTCCCAGCTTCGGGAAAAACTCGGACACAATGCCTGGGCCATGCAGATCCCCGTAGGTCTTGAGAATGACCATGAAGGCGTTGTGGATCTCATCGCCATGAAGGCCTTCTACTTTGACGGCCCCAACGGCGAAGATATCCGGGAAGAAGAAATCCCCGCAAAGCTTGTGGATCTGGCGAAGAAAAAACGGGAAGAACTCATTGACGCAGCTTCCCTCTTCTCCGATGAGCTCACCGAAGCCATCCTGGAAGAAGGGGAAATCACCAACAAAATGCTGGTAGAGGCCATCCGTAACGGTGCCCTTCTGCGTCAGATGACCCCGGTGTTCATGGGTTCTGCCTATAAAAATAAAGGTGTGCAGCTTCTTCTTGATGCGGTTACCACCTACCTGCCTGCGCCTCCGGATGTCCGCAACGAAGCTCTGGATCTCGACAATGCCGAAGCCCCCATTGTTCTTGACTCCGATATTCAAAAGCCCACCGTGGCTCTGGCCTTCAAACTGGAAGACGGTGCCTACGGTCAGCTCACCTATATCCGCGTCTATCAGGGAATGCTGGAAAAAGGCTCCACCGTGATCAACATCCGTACGGGCAAAAAGATCAAGATCGGCCGCCTTGTACGCATGCATGCCGACCAGATGGAAGAAATTGATAAGGTACCCGCAGGCATGATCGGTGCGATTTTCGGTGTGGACTGCGCCTCAGGGGATACCTTTGCAGACCCCTCCATCAACGTGTCCATGACTTCCATGTTTGTACCCAAGCCCGTTATCTCCCTCTCCATCATTCCCAAGGATAACAAGGCCCAGATCAACATGTCCAAAGCCCTCAATCGCTTCACCAAGGAAGACCCCACCTTCAACACCTTTGTGGATGAAGAAACCGGGGAAACCATCATTGAAGGGATGGGCGAGCTTCACCTTGAAGTTTATGTGGAGCGCATGAAGCGGGAGTACAAGGCCGAAGTGGAAACGGGCAAACCCCGGGTGGCCTACCGCGAAACCATTCTCCAGCATGCAGAATTCAACTACACCCATAGAAAACAGACCGGCGGCTCCGGTCAGTACGGTCGTGTGGCCGGTTACATGGAGCCCCTGGAAGAGGGTGATTTCGAATTTGTCAATAACGTCACCGGCGGTGCCATCCCCACCAACTTCATCCCCGCCTGTGAAAAGGGCTTCAGGGCCTGCATGGTCAAAGGCCCCTCCCTGGAGTTTCCCATCACCGGCGTCCGTGTTGTCATCAACGACGGTGCCTCCCACGCGGTGGACTCTTCGGAAATGGCCTTCCAGGCCGCAGCCCGCGGCGCCTTCCTTGAAGGTTACGCCAAGGCCAAGCCCACGGTGCTGGAACCCATCATGAAGGTGGTGGTGGAAACCCCCAGCGAGTTCCAGGGCAGCGTCATGGGTACCATCAACCAGCGCAGGGGCATGATCGTGGGCTCCTCCGATGAAGGCCCCATGTCCATCATTGAAGCCCAGGTACCGCTTGCGGAAATGTTTGGTTACTCCACGGTGCTGCGTTCCGGCACCCAGGGCAAGGCCCAGTTCACCATGGAATTTGCCACCTACCGTCAGGTTCCCATGTCCGTCATGGAAGACATCCGCAAGGAAGTGGAAGAGCTGAAGAAAAAAAGAGCCAAGAAATAAACCATGGGCTCCCGGAGAATACGGGAGCCCATGCGATCTTTCCGAAAGCCCGGGGGATTCCCTCCGGGCTTTTTTGCTTTTCAGAAAACCAACCCCCTAGCGGCGGTCAGGCGTTCTTCCAGTATGACATCCAGGTCGCCCAGGGCTTTTATCCGGTTTTCAAGCTCCAGAATCTTTCCCTCCGTCCGCAGGCCCACTTCCTCGTCCAGACGCGCCTGAAAAACGGCCCTTGCCTCCCGCACCGCACGGGAAAGGGCTCCCCTCACCACCCCATCCAGACTGGATGAAAAACGTATTTCAGGTCTGTCCAGATTTCCTGAGATATCCGCCCGTACAAGGAGGCTGTCCACTTCTTCCAGGGCCGAAGTTAAAACCCTTGCCATGGGATTCCCGGAATCCGCCACGCTGAACCGGACTCCGGTCAGATTCATGCGCCCCTTTCCCGAAAGCACTCCGGATCGGATCCCCATCTCCAGATCCAGGTCTCCTTTTTCCGCTCCCAATGAAAAATCCCCGGTTCCCATGGCCTGGGGCTGCCATCCTCGGATCTCAGCCTTCACACCTTCTTCAGGTGCTGCGGGGTTGATACGATTGAAAACCATCTCCAGCGCCATGCGTTCCATACCGGAAAGCCCATCCCCCGCGAGGTTCAGGATCATGGGACTTCCCACCAGGGCCTGCTGATTTGTCGCATTCCGAAGACTTCCTTTGAGATCGCCTGCCGGGATATGGAGGGAAAGGCTTGCTTTCCGTACGAGAAAATCCGGACGCAGAGGTGCTTCCACAAAAACCCTGTCCACCCCTTCCCACCGCACCCTTTTTTCCGGCTCAGGGGTTTTTTCATGGACAGCCTGTCTGGCAAGCCAGGGCTCGGCCTTGCGGTACACCCAAAGCCCTTTTCGGATCCGCGCCTCCCATTCCGGTCCCAGAAGAAGGCCAGTGACATTGCCAAGCCCTTCATCGGAAATGTTGTACTTTGCAACAAGACGACGTACATCCTCCGCAGCCAGTTCCTTCAGAGCCCGAATCCTCCCGCTTAAAACCGTGACCCTGTTCCCAAGATCCTCTTGGGTCTCGCGCAGGATTCTTATATCCGAGTCCACTGCGGCTTTGAGCTCCCGCAGCTCCCGGGCCGTCGTGACAATGGCAGCCAATCCCCTCCCTTTTTTCAGATTCTCAAGCCGGGTCTTATACCCCTCCAGTGTTCTGAGGTCAGGAAGCGTCTGCAAGCGGGTCTGAAAAGACCCCAACTCGGCCCGCAGCTCTTCTTCCAGCGCCCTTGCCTCTTCCAGGGCCGCCAAAGACTCCCGCGCTAAAATGGCATCCACATCAGGAATCTGCAGGGCAGGCATGGGAATACGCTCCTGCAGACTTTTCCCAGGTGCTGCCTCCTTTCTTTTTTCCTCTTTTGGCTTTTCCGGCAAGGCTCCCGATTTTTTCCGAGGCGTCCCGAATCGAATGCCCTCCACAGCCATCTCCCGGATATCCACCTTGCCAAGCATAAGCGCTTGCGTATCCAGCCCCAGCCGCAGGTCCGAAATTTCCAGAATATTGGTCATCGGTGCGTCGGGGTCTGTGACCTGCAGACCTTTCACCGTCAGTCCCAGGGGGAAAATCCCAGGATGTGCACTCCCCACATCCACCCTGGCCCCCATGGCAAGGGTGCCCGCCTTTTCAATGCCCTTTGCAATCAAAGGACCTGAAAACAAAAATATGCCAGCCACAAAAAGTCCCACAAACACCACAAAGGCCAGAAAGCCCCACCACCGGATCCATTTTTTCATTTTCCGCTCGCTTTCATGAAAGCGCCCTGTAGGCTGCATAGATTTTGGTTCCCTTGAGGATCTGGGCTATTCGGGTTTTCTGAATCCAACTCATAAAATGAGTGCGGTACTTCCGGATCATCACCCACTGGAAAACAAAAAGCGGGACAAAGAGGATCAGGGAAATCACAAAGCTTCCCATCACCACGCTGTTATAAAAACGGGTCATGCGCATGGCGGGCAGGTTGTAAAGACGGGTCCAGAAACCTTCCAGATCCGGAAGGTTCAGGAGCAGCCACCCCACATGATGAAAAAGCGGGTCAAGGAAAAAGGCCAGCAGGGCAAAAAGACCCCAGCCCAGGGAAAAGGCGGAAAGATTGACCCTTAAACACAGCCCCAACAACAGCATAAACAGGGTGGACAGGCTGAAAAAGGGAGCAAAACCCGCCACCATGGAAAGGCAGAGGGCAAGGCTGATCTGACCGGGATCGGATTCCGAATTCAGAACTTTCAGAAAACTGGCAATCACCTGTATCATGTTCCTCCTTCCTTGGCATTGGATGACGCATAAAAAGCCGCTTGTATCAGCCTCCCTTTTTGTAAGGCCACACTGGCTAAAAGGGGGGCTGATCCGTTCGGGGCTCAGAAAATCCGCATAAAAGGAATCTTACACGATGTCCATCCAGGGACTCAAGCCCGGATTCAGAAGCCTCTGGTCAGGCTCTGCTTTCTGGTAATGCCCTGCAACACCCAATTCTCATCAAATCCAAACACGGTTTTTATATTTCAGGCCTACAAGAAGACTGCCTTCTCAGAGAGGAAAGGACAGTCCCATGACCCTGAATCCGGAAAATCTTCTTCAGAATAAAACGACAAGGCGCATTGCAGCCTCGCAGACCCCGTTTCCCCTGCCGGACGTTGACTTTTATCCCATCGCAGACATGGTTCAGGGGCAGATCTCTGTCTGGGAAGTCAGACGCCTGTCCGCCCACGCCCTCCATGAAAACCGTGTAAGGCCCGATGCCCCTTGGCGCCTGGAAAGTTCCCTGGATGTCGCATGTCTGCAAAAGGCCCTCGCAGCAGCCCCCCGCCTGCCCGAAAACGGTCAGCTCCTTTTTCTTCTGCACCCGGCAAGCTTTGACCATCCGGATTTTGCCCGCCACCTCGCACAAGGGATGGAAGATCTGCCCCTGGATCCCCGCCATCTGCTCTTTGCCGTTCGGTCCAGGGATCTGGCCCCCCGCTCCCCAGGCCTCTTTTCCACCCTGCGCGCCCTCACACCCCGAGGATTCGGCTTTTGCCTCTACGGCGCGGATGCCAAGGCCCTTTCTCCTTCTTTTCTTCTGCAAATCCGCCCCAATCTTATTCTCGCAGACCCGAACCTTTTCACGCAGAAACCCAGAAACGGAGAGGAAACCGCCCTCCTTTCTGCCATGATCTCGGACATCTGCCGTCGCCTGGGATCTCGCCTTGCGGTCTCCGGCGTCCATCGCGCCGAAGACCTTCACCATTTTCTGAACCTCGGCATACGCTTCATGCAGGGAGAAGCCATTGCAGCTCCCAGCCCTTTTCCTTCCCAGGATCTCCTCCCCAGATCCCTTCCTGATTTTCAGCTAAGCGCCTCCGCCTCCCCTTCCCTCCGTACCTGTCCCCAGGTGGGGAACCTCGCCCGCCGCGGCCTGACCGCTTCCATTTCGGATACGGTTCAGCAGATCGTCAAAAAACTTGAAAACCGTCCTCCCACGGAAAGCGTCTGCCTGTTGGAAGAAAACCGACCCGTGGGTCTGCTCATGCGCTACCACCTGGACCGTCACCTCAGTTCCCCCTATGGTAACGCCCTTTTTCTCAAAAAAAGTGCGTCCCGCATCATGGACAGGGAACCCATGATACGGGACGCAGGCACGCCCCTGGACGAGGTGGCCCGTGCAGCCATGGCCCGTCCTGCGGAACGCCTCTACGATGATATTCTCATCACGCAAAAGGGCCTTTATGCAGGTGCCCTTTCTGTCCGCGGCCTTCTCGAGGCCCTTTCCCAGGTTCAGGTGGAAATGGCCAAGGGCGCCAATCCACTCACAGGTCTTCCCGGCAATACGGCCATTGAAGAAAGGATGGGCTTTTACCGGGAAACCTGCGCACAGATCAGCCTCATTTATGCGGATCTGGATCATTTCAAGGCTTTTAACGACACCTTTGGCTTTGAAGCCGGAGACCGCATGCTTCTTTTCACGGCCAATCTCATCCGGGAAACCGCAGCCCGCTGCTGTGGTCAGGATACCTTCATCGGTCATGTGGGAGGCGATGATTTTGTCATTTTCACCCGGCCCGAGGAGGCCGAATCCTTTGCAAAAACCCTCACGGAAACCTTTGCCCATGAGATCTGCGGTTTTTATCCCGAGGACATCCGATGCCAGGGTTTTGTCCAGGCCAAGGACAGGGAGGGAAACCCCAAAAAATTCCCATTGGTTTCCATATCCCTGGGCATTGTGGACTGTCACTTTCACCCCGGACTCGATCCCCGAATCCTGAGCCAGCGCGTAGCCCAGATCAAAAACTACGCTAAATCCCGCAAAGGCAACGCATGGGTGCGGGATCGCCGTGAAACACCGGGTTTTTCAAGTCTTTTTTCCGATACAGGTGCTGCATGAATTTTTTCTCGAAGGACTTTCTGCTGACCTGCGCAGCGGCCCTTGGCCTGTCCTTTCTCGGCCTCCATGTCGCAGAATCCCTTCACTCGCCCCTTTCCTTTCTTCTCCCGACCCTTTGCGGCCTCATCCCCTGGGCCTTTTATCAATTCCGAATGGCCAAAGCCGAAAACAGACTCCAAAAACGCATCCAACGCAGAGATAGACGCTTCCGGGCCTGGCTTTTCTTCTTACGTCAGCGGGAAGAAGCCCTCCTTGGGGAAAACCGCCCCCTCCTGCTCATGCACTCTTCAGGGCGTATCCTCAAGGCCTCGGCCGAAGCCATTCGGATCACAGGGCAGGATCCTTCGGGCTCTTTCATTTCACAGCTGCCCGGCGCAGGTCCAGGCCCCCATGGCGGAACCCTCACAAGCCACGTTCATCCTGAAGGAAAACGTCAGGTCTACTGGATGCCCCTGCAACTGGAAGGACGAAGATGGCGGGTGGGCCTCGACGTAAGCACCTATATGGAAAGGGAAACCCGTCTCAAGGCAGAGGCGGATACCTTCCGCGGACTGGCAGAACAACGGGCCGATCAGCTCATGATCCTCCACCGCCGCCTCCGGCAATCCGGCCAGATGGTGACCCTTGGCCGTTTATCTGCAGGTATTTCTCATGATTTCAACAATATTCTTTCCTCCATCATGGGAGCCGCCCAGATGGCGGAACTCTGCGAAAATGAAAAACGCCGAACCCATCACTTAAACACCATCTTTTCCGCAGGATACCGGGCCAGGGACCTTGTGCAGCAGATCCTGACCTTCAGTCGACCCGAGGGGCCCACCCACCACGCCTTTTCCCTGAAACCCATTCTTACGGAAAGCCTCCGTCTCATCCGGGCCGCCCTTCCCGCCCACATCGCCATCCGATACCGCAATGGCGCCATGGACGCCTGCATTGAAGGCAATCCCACCCGCATCCATCAGCTTCTCATCAATCTCATGACCAACGCCTGCCATGCCATGGAGGAAAACGGAGGTATTCTCACCCTGGAGATTGAGGAAATTCTCCCCATGGGTGAACAGGAACAGGGCTGGACGCGGATATCCGTCAAAGACACAGGGCATGGCATTCCGGAGAATATCCGGCATCGTATCTTTGAGCCTTTTTTCACCACACGCCTGAAGGAAGAGGGCAATGGCATGGGGCTTTCCCAGGTTCAGGATATCGTGGAGGAACATGGGGGACGTATGCGCGTGGAAAGTCAGGCGGGCGCAGGAGCCGTTTTCCGGGTGGACCTGCCCCTGGCCCAGAAAAAAGCCCCTCCCGTACTTGCATCTCCGCCTCCGGAAGCGGGAAAGGGGCACATCCTCTGGGTGGACGATGAAAAGGAAATCGGCTGTGTGGGAAAGGAGATGCTGGAACACCTGGGATATGCGGTCACCACAGCCTCCAATGCCAGGGAAGCCATGATTTGCCTTGAAAAAACATCGAGTTTTTTTGACGCCATCATCAGTGATTATGCCATGCCTGAAACCAACGGACTCAAGCTTGCCTGGCATATCCGCCGCACCCAGCCGGATCTGCCCATCATCCTCACCACAGGATGTCCGCACTGGCTGCCCCATCCTCGTAATGAATTTGTGGATTTTGTCCTGGAAAAACCCTTCACTCTCCAAACCCTGGCTCTGGCCCTTCAGAAAGTTCAAGCCCCAAAGCTTTCTTCCCCTGCCTCCCAGGCCCCCGGAGTTTTAACGGGATAAAGCGGGATTCACACACAAAAAAACGGCGGCAGAAGACCTCCGCCGCCCTGTGTCCTGGGCCCGTACAGACGCGTTTAATACAAAAAGGATTTTCCCATCACAGACTGCATGAAGCCATGAAGGCTCTCCCGGCTGAAAGCATCCACCTCCATGATCTGGGGATATCCATTTTCCGTCACAGTCCAAAGCCCTCTTTCCTGTTTCTGGCAAAGCACCAGTACAGGGGTTTCCGGTTTCTGGGCAAGGTGTTCCCAGTTTCGGATCTGTACCATGGCGTTGTGGCAGCTCTCCGGAGAAAAATACATGATCACGCCGTCAAAAAGCCCGGCTTCCGCCACATACGCCGCCACAAGGGCTGAAGGGTCAGCAACCTGGTGCCGCCTGTAGCCCGATGCCATCACCAGGGCACCAATGGTCTCTTCCGGACCGGCCTCTCCCACAAGCACCCGAAGACTTTTTTTCTGTACCTCCCGCAAACGATGCCGGGTCAGCATACCTTCCTGGACTTGGCCTTCCAGGAGCCGGGCTGCCATTTCCACAAGAAAAGAACGGGACACCGGCTGGGTGAGGTACCCCGCATACCCGAGACTCCGACAAAGGGCCGCACTGCCCTGCATGGGGCGGCAGAGGCCAATGACCGGAATACCGGGAAAGAATTTTGTCACACAAAGCGCTTCCTCTCCTCCGTCTTCCTCCCCGTCATTCAGAGCCAGCACAATGAGATCCGGAAAGCCCTCGCAGGGAATCTCCCCAAGACGGGAGAACACATCCACCCGTGCGCCCGCAGCCCTCAGATACTGGGCGCAGACCTTGGCTTCCACACCCAGGGGATTAACAAGAAAAATTTTCCTGCCTCCAAGGCTCTGGGACAAAAAGCTCTCCTCGCCCTCTCCCTGTCTTTCTCTGTCCCTGCGCACAAGGAGGGTGAAACGGAAGGTGCTTCCCCCTTCAGGATTGTTGGAAGCCGTGATCGTTCCGTTCATCATCCCCACAAGGCGACGGCAGATGGCAAGCCCCAGTCCTGTGCCTCCGTATTTACGGGTCCAGGTGCCTTCGGATTGCCGGAAAGCGGCAAAAATTTCTTCCTCCTCGCCCTTTGCAATGCCAATGCCCGTGTCCCGGACAGAGATGGCCAGCCGGAGGGTGTTTTCTTCCTCCTTCTCCAGGCATACGGAAAGCACAATCTCGCCCTTTTCCGTAAACTTGACCGCATTGGCCAGAAGATTCACCAGCACCTGACGAAGTTTCTGGGGATCTCCCACCACACGGGAGGGTACGGCATCTTCAAAATGAGAAATCAGGCTGATCCTGGTTCCATCCACCCGACTCCGCAGAAGCTCCATCACATCAAAGCACAGCAGTTCCAGATCAAAGGGGATCTCTTCCACATCCATTTTTCCGGCTTCAATGCGGGAAAAATCCAGCACATCATTCAGAAGATTGAGAAGGGTATCGCTGCTGGATCGGATAATACCCAGAAACTCCCGCTGTTCTTCGTCCATGGAAGTATCCAGAAGCAGCTCTGTGAAACCGATGATGCCGTTCAGGGGCGTGCGGATCTCGTGACTGATGCCCGCAAGAAATTCACTTTTTGCCCGGGATGCCGCCTCGGCCCGAGCCGCCAGCACACCGGAAACAGAAACCAGACGTTCCAGCGAATGGTTCATTTCCTTAAGGGCGTTCATGGCCCCGCGCTCGCGCTCCACACGGCGGATCCGCGCCACAAGCTCCCTGCGGTTAAAGGGTTTGCTCACGTAATCCGAAGCCCCAGCCTCCACGATATCCGCATAATTGTAGCGCTCGGACATCCCCGTGACGATCATGACGTCCAGATCCGCATATTTTTTATGCAAAAGCCTCATGAGTGCGATTCCGTCCATGCCCGGCATGGTGATATCCGCAACAACAAGGTCGGGGCGCTCCCTTTCCACCGCAAGCAGGGCTTCCGATGCATTGGCAGCCAGCCTGCACTCATATTTTTCAAGGGTCAGAATGCGATGCAGGAGCTGGCGCAGGGCCGGATCATCATCCACCACAAGAATCTTACGGAAGCAGAACATAAAACCCCTCTCACCACCATTTCCGATCTGGCAACCCCACCCGGAAAAAAGCGGATAAAAAAAAGGACCGCAAAACCTGCGGTCCCCTCTCTGCCCTTAGTCCTTTACCCGTTCCACATACTCACCTGTGCGGGTATCAATGCGGATCTTTTCCCCTTCCTCCACAAAGGAAGGCACCTGCACCGTGATGCCCGTTTCCAGCACCGCAGGCTTGGAATTACCCGAGGCCGTATCCCCTTTCACCCAGGGATCGGACTTTGTCACCACAAGATCGATAAAGTTAGGCAGGGTCACGCCAATGGCGCGGGTTCCCCAGAACAACACACTGCATACGGTATTTTCTTTGAGAAAGCCCACCACATCCGCAACCTGATCCGGTGTAAGGAATTCCTGCTCATAGGTGCTTGTGTTCATAAAGCAGTAATTTTCCCCGTCCATATAGGAAAATTCCATGGTGCGTTCTTCAAGATCGGCCTTGTTGAATTTTTCTCCGGAACGGAAGGTTCTGTCAAACTGACTTCCGTTGACCATGTTTTTCAGGCGGCACTTGTAAAGGGCCTGGCCCTTGCCCGGCTTTACAAACTCAAACTGCGTAACAACATAAGGATCTCCCTCATACTCTATTTTCAGGCCCTTACGAAGATCTCCACATTCCAGCATCTTAAAAACTCCTCAATCCGAATGAATTTAAACACCTCTGAAGGAGCCGTCTTCAGGACAGCGCCCCAAAAAAAGCCTCCTTGCGGAAGCTCCCATGTCAGAACCGGTCTTTGCGAATCAGCTGCCATCCTTATCCTTCATCAGGATCACGACGGTCCGAAAATCAGATTTTTTTTCTTGTGGCAGGAGGCGGAATTTTAACCCAGGCGTGCAGGATAATCCCCGCAAATCAAAATTCAGGCCCCCATGGACAAACAAAAAACGGCTTTCGTTCCATCACGGGGATAAAAGGTCAGAATAACGGCAAAAACATCCTTTCCGCACCATCTTGACAATCCAGAGGGTTTCTACCATATTCCCGAAAGCTTCGCAATTCTTCATCCACTCCCCTTTTCTCCTTTCCTGCGTTTGGGATTCCGGCTTGCAATTTCATGGATTTTATCGGAAAAAGGGCCTGTTTTTTTATGTCTTACGAACCCTGTCTCCCCCTTTCAGGAGTGCCATGATTCTCATCATTGATTTTGGTTCCCAGTTCAACCAGCTCATTGCCCGCAGGGTGCGGGAACATTCCGTGTACTGCGTCATCGAACCGCCCACCGTATCCTTAGAAAGCATCCAGGCCCTGAAGCCCGAAGGCATTATCCTTTCCGGCGGACCGGCCAGCATCTATGACCAAGGCAGCCCCAGGGTGAATCCCGCCATCTTTGATCTCGGCATTCCCGTACTCGGCATCTGCTATGGCATGCAATTCATGGTGGATCATTTCAAAGGCTCTGTCAAAAAATCCGAAAAAAGGGAATACGGCTTTGCCTCCCTCAACCTGCACAGAAAAGACGGAATCTTTGCAGGTGTGGAAGACACCACCTGCTGGATGAGCCATGGGGACTCCATTGATGCCCTCCCCCAGGGCTTTGAGATCACAGCCAGTACGGCCAATACCCAGGCCGCCGCCTGTCAGCATCCGGAAAAAAACCTGTACGGCGTCCAGTTCCATCCGGAAGTGGAGCACACAAAAGAAGGCCGCAGGATCATCGACAACTTCCTTGCCCTCTGCGGCTGTTCCCGCACCTGGACCATGGCCTCCTTTGCCAGGGAAACCATTGAGGACATCCGGAAGACCGTTGGCGATAAGAATGTGGTCTTAGGCCTTTCCGGAGGGGTGGACTCCTCTGTGGCCGCCCTTCTCATCCACAAGGCCATCGGTGATCAGCTCACCTGCATTTTTGTGGACAACGGTCTGCTCCGCAAAGACGAGGCCACCACCCTGGAAAAGGTGCTCACGCAGAACCTTTCCATGAACATCCGTTTTGTGGACGCCAGCCAAACCTTCCTCTCCGCCCTGGAAGGGGTCACGGATCCCGAAAAAAAACGCAAGACCATTGGTAAACTTTTCATCGAAATCTTTGATGCCGAAGCCCACAAGGTGGAAAACGTGGCCTTTCTTGGCCAGGGTACCCTCTACCCGGATGTCATTGAATCAAGATCCGCCTTTGGCGGGCCTTCGGCTGTGATCAAAAGCCACCACAACGTGGGCGGTCTGCCGGAAAAAATGAACCTCAGGCTTCTCGAGCCCCTCCAGTACCTTTTCAAAGATGAGGTCCGCGCCCTGGGTGAGGAAATCGGCCTGCCGGACTTCATGGTCTGGCGTCAGCCCTTTCCCGGCCCAGGCCTTGCCATCCGGGTTCTGGGAGAAATCACAGAAGAACGCCTTGCCATTCTCAGGGAGGCGGATGCCATCCTGCTTGAGGAAGTCAAGGAGGCAGGCCTGTACAAGGACCTCTGGCAGAGCTTTGCCGTGCTGCTGCCCATCCGCACCGTAGGCGTCATGGGAGATCACCGCACCTATGAATACACCTGCGTGATCCGGGCCGTGAACAGCAAGGACGCCATGACCGCAGACTGGGCCCGCCTGCCCCACGAATTCCTTGCCAAGGTGTCGAGCCGCATCATCAACGAGGTTCGGGGCATCAACCGGGTGGCCTACGACATCAGTTCCAAACCTCCGGCAACCATTGAGTGGGAATAACGTCTTTCCCAAACCGTCCGGCCGCTCAGGGCGGACGGTTTTTTATTCCGGATCCAAAGGGAGATTCCTGTCATGCAGATCGGGCGAGATTTTTCCGACGCCTCCTTTGAAACCGAACGCCTGCAAAAACGGGTGGACGGCCTCTCCTTTCGCCTGACTCTGGCCCTGCTTCTGATCTTCGGCGCCATCGCGGCCCTCTCCTTTGTGGGATACAGCCGTCTTAACGCCCTGGGATCAGCCATGCAGCGGCCAGAAGATCCCATCCCAGCCAACCATCCCGTGCATCAGCAACTTTTTGCCCTGTCCGCCCGCACTGAAGAGCTTTCCCATCAGCTGGGTCTGCACAAGGCCAGCATGGAGCAGATCCGTAAAGCCCTGGATAAAGCCCATGGGGAAGGTCGGGGAAATCTGGACAGTATCAGCCAGTCCCTCCAAGACTTAGAAAAACGTCTTGCCCTCCTTGAGGCACCAAAAGGCCCGGATCCCAAAATCCTCACAACCCTCAGCGAGGGGCTGGCCCAGGTCCGCGCAAACCTTGGCAGTGCAGGGGAAGAACAGAAAAAGCTTGCTGCGGAACTGGCCGCTTCCAAACGTGAAAACGCCCAGTTGAAACAGCTTCAGGAAAGCCAGAAAACCCTTGTGGACAGCCTGCAGAAAGACCTTCAGGCCATGACCCTTTCCCGCCAGAATGATCTGAAAACCCTTCAGCAGATCCGCACTGAGCATCAGAATCTGCAAAAAGAGATGGAAAAACTCCCACGGGATGCGGTCCGCAGGGTGGACCTCGATACCCTGGCGCGGCGCAATGAGAGCGAACGCGCAGCCCTTGAAAACCGTATCAATCAGAAATTTCAGCAGATCCAGGTTTCTCTGGATGCCGCCATCCGTGCGGGGATGCCCCCTGTGGAAACCAGCGGCCAGAGATCTGCTCCCATTGTGCAGCAGGAACTTCTTCAGGAATAAGACGGAGGTATCCCATGACCGAAAATCACATCCTGGCAGCCCTGAACCATCCCTTTATCCAGCGCGTTCTCTTCCACCCACGGCCCGATGGGGAAGCACCTCCCCGGCCGCCGGTGAGCTACAAAGACATCCTGCGGCCTTCCGGAGTGCGCCTTTCCGGAGAATGGCACGCCTGCGGAAAAACGGATGCGCCCCTCCTCCTTTTCTTCCATGGCAATGGGGAGATTGCATCGGATTACCGGGATATTGCCCCCCTGTTCACTGCACTGGGATGGGATTTTCTCGTCATGGATTACCGTGGCTACGGCAGATCCCAGGGAGAGCCCACAGCCATCAATCTTCAGGAAGACGCCCTTTTCATCTTTGACGCCCTCCGCAGGGAAGCTCCCCAAAAACCCATGGCCCTCATGGGCCGTTCCCTGGGGTCGGCGGCTGTCCTTTACATTGCTTCCAAAAGGCCAGAGGAAATCTGCGCCCTCATCATTGAATCCGGCTTTGCCGACACCCAGCCCCTGATCCGTCTTCTCGGCGCAGACCCCCAGATGCTGGGTATTCCCAGAGACGCGGATTTCGGCAACCTTGCGGGTATCCGCACCTACACGGGGCCCACCCTCATCCTTCATGGGGAAAACGACCATGTCATTCCCCTGACCCAGGCGGAAAAACTGAAAAAAAACGCCGCAGGCCAGCCCCTTTCCATGGTGGTGATTCCCATAGCCGATCACAACAGCCTGCTCTACTACGGCATGAAAACCTATTTCAAAGCCATCGGAACCCTTCTGGAGGATGCTCTCAATGCCCGGATATAGGGCCCATCTGGGCTTTGGTTTCTTCCTGGGTCTCATTACCCTTGCGGCTCTGTTTTTCTGGGGAATTTTCAGGCCCTCTCCGGAAACCATGGCCCTGCTCATGGGCCTCTGCCTCATCGGTGCCCTCACCCCGGATGTGGACACGGACTCCAAGGGACAAAACCTCGTCTATACTCTGCTCATCCTCTTTGATCTTTTTCTCATTTTCAAAGAACAGTACAAATGGGCGGCCATTTTAGGCTTCTGCGCCATGCTGCCCGCCCTGGGCCATCACAGGGGCTGGACCCATTCCTGGTGGGCCATGCTCCTGATCCCTCTGCCCATTCTGGCAGCGCCTGTCCTTCTTTTTCACCATTCCTGGCAGTCCGTGCTGCCCTATTACCTTGCCCTGGTGCTGGGCTATTTCTCCCACCTGCTTCTTGACAGAAAATTCTTCTGACACAAAGCCTCTCCCCTTATTCCCCCTTTGTCGGCATTGACAAAGGGGGAGGCTTCGGCCTATGCCATCTTTCCATGAGCCTCAGGGTCGGTTCCCTGGGCGTCCTTGAAAAACCCCAGCCCAGGATTTTTCCATGCATACAGCTCCGGCCAAGGCCAGTCCCTGGCAGGTTTTCTTTCTCGTGGCCATCGGTGTTTTCATGTCCACGCTGGACAGCAGCATTGTCAACATCGCCCTGCCCACCATCCTAAAAGAATTCGGCAGCAGCCTCGCCATCACCGAATGGGTGGTCATGGTCTACCTTCTGACCATCACCTGCTTTCTCCTCACCTTTGGCAGGCTGGGGGATATTCTGGGCAGAAAACGCATCTATGCCGCAGGCCTTTTTGTTTTCACCCTTTCCTCCCTGTTCTGCGCCCTGGCTCCCCACATCGGCATGCTCATCGCCGCCCGGCTTCTGCAGGGCCTGGGATCGGCCATGATCATGGCCTGCACCCCCGCCCTTCTTGTGGACGCCTTTCCCGATTCCCAGAGGGGAAGAATTCTGGGACTCAACGGCGCTGTGGTGGCCTGCGGCCTCACCGCTGGTCCCGCCATCGGCGGTTTTCTCCTCTCCGTAGCCTCCTGGCGGCTGATCTTTTACGTCAATATCCCCATCGGCCTTGTGGCCACCCTCCTTGTCCTGCGTTACCTCAAAGAATCCACCCGGCAAAAGGGCATCCGGAACTTTGACTGGCAGGGCACCCTCCTTGCCGCCCTCAGCATGGGACTTTTGCTCATGGCCCTCACCCACGGCTATGACTGGGGATTCACCTCTTTCCTTTTTCTCGGCATCCTCGGCCTCAGCCTTGTGTGCGCGCTCCTTTTTATTCTCACGGAAAAAAAGAAACCCGAACCCATGCTGGACCTTTCCCTTTTCCAGAATCGGCTTTTTGCCCTGCCCGCCCTCTGCGGCATGCTCCTCTTCTGCAGCCTGTTTTTCATGGTTTTCCTCATGCCCTTCTACCTCATGCTGCCCGCAGGATTCTCCAGCAGCCTTGCCGGTAAAATGCTCATGATCCCCTTTGCCTTTCTCCTCATCTTCTCCCCCCTTTCCGGCAGCCTTTCCGACCGCATGGGCTCCCGGTTTCTCTGTACACTGGGGCTTTTCATCATGGCATGCGGGCTTTTTTTCCTCTCATGCCTCACCGCCACCGAAACAATCTGGGACATTGCCTGGCGTCTTGCCATGGTGGGTATCGGAACCGCCATTTTCGTATCCCCCAACTCCGCCACGGTGATGGGCGGAGTCCCCGCCACCCACAGAGGCTCCGGAGGTGCGGTGCTGGCTTCGGCAAGAAACCTTGGCATGGTGCTGGGCGTAGCTCTGGCCGGGGCCATCTTTCACTTTGTCTTTGACAGAAACAGCGCGGGCGCTTCCCTCTCCGCCTTTTCTCCGGAACATGCGGAGGTCTTCATGCAGGCCTTCCGCACCGCCATGGCAACGGGCGCCTGTCTTGCCCTTTTTTCCATGATTCCCTCCTGGATGCGGGGGAAAGAAACACGAAAGCCTTGACCGACGCGCCTCGTCTCCTTATGGTTTCTGCTGCCTGATTTTTCACAATTCTTCAAAACCGATAAGGAGAGCTTCCCATGTCCCAACAGGAGCCCCAGGAGGGCTATATTCATCATCCGGAAAAAGGGCCTCTGCACTACATTGACTGGGGCGGCGAAGGCCCCCTTGCCCACCTTCTCCACGCCAACGGTTTCTGCGCAGGCACCTACGATCCCCTGATCCGGAAAATGACCGAAGAGCTGCATATCATCGGCAGTGATGTCCGGGGCCATGGCAGCTCCCTTTCTCCCATGGAGATGCCCATCCGCCACTGGAAGGTCTTTGCCGATGACCTGCACTTCATGGTTTCAGGCCTCATGCAGCCTCCGGTCATCGGCATCGGCCATTCTCTGGGTGCTGTCACCACACTGATCACCGCAGCCAGGCATCCGGAGCTTTTTTCCTGCATCATTCTCATGGATCCTGTCATCCTGCCGAGACGCTATCTCCTCTTCATGCAGCTTCTCCGCATGACAGGGCTCATCGGCCAGTTTCCCCTGGCCAAGGGCGCGCGCCGCAGAAAATTCGTCTTCAGGGGCAAGCAGGAAGCCCTCGCCCGTTTCACCGCAGGCCGGGGAATTTTCAAAACCTGGGACCCGGCCTTTGTGGACGCTTACCTCGAATGCGGACTTCTTGAAGTGGACGAAGAAACGGCCATCCTGAAATGCGACCCTGAACTGGAAGCCCAGATCTTTGAATCCGTTCCCGCAGACATCTGGTCCTACGCCCGCAGGGTGAAATGCCCGGTACTGGCCATCCGGGGAAAAAAATCCGACACCTTCCTTGATGACGCGGCCAGACGCCTTGTCCGCACCATGGCGGACTGCGAACTCCAGGTGGTGGAAAAGGCCGGGCATTTTGTACCCATGGAGAAGCCCGACATCTGTGCGGCCCACATCCTCGATTTCATCCGTCGTAAAGGACCCCAACCCCATGCAATTGCAGCGGCTTGAAAGAAAACAGATGCTCTGGGGAAATCAGGCGGAAATCTGGACCTTTTTCGCAGATCCCGCCAATCTCCAGAAAATCACACCGGAGTGGATGCACTTTGACATCCGCTCCGGCCACGAAAGGCCCATGTTTCCCGGTCAGATCCTCACCTACCGCATCAAGGCCCTCGCTGGCATTCCCATGACCTGGGTCACGGAAATCACCCATGTGCAGGAAGGCCTCTTCTTTGTGGATGAGCAACGGTTCGGGCCCTACCGCTTCTGGCATCACCTGCACCGATTCACCCCCTGCGAAAAGGGATTTCTCATGGAAGACTGCGTGCATTACAGCCTTCCGCTTGATCCCTTCAGCAGGCCCATGCACCCCTTCATCCGCAGAAAACTGGAGGCTGTTTTTGATTTCCGGGCCAAGGCTGTGGAGGTGCTTTTCGGAAAAAAAGAGGACAAAAACGGGATTCTCTGAGGCTTGGCCTTCAGCCGCGGCCCAAGAACGCGCCCCTGTGATGCACTTCCCTCCCTTTATGAAAAAAAGTCCGGCCGGAATGCAAGATCCCTTGTAAATGCTCTTTTTCTTTCACAAGAAGGAGGATGCCTATCCTATCTTGCATTCTCCCTTTGAGTTTTCAGAACAGGTCCGACCATTTGTCCAGGTTGCCCGGCTCAGATTCGCGCTATCAAAAAAAACGCCTTCCACAACGGCTTCTTCAAGATTGGCCCCTTCCAGATCCGCCCCTTCCAAATCCGCACGGGAAAGATTGGCTCCTTTCAGATTGACCCCTACAAGGATCGCATCTTTCATGTTGGCGCTGCCCAGATCCGCATTCATGAGGCTGGCACCCGTCAGATCCGCATGGACAAACCGGGTCCGGTTAAGTTTAGCCCCACGGAGACTGGCCTTTTTCAGGTCTGCACCACTGAAATCACTTCCTTCGAGATCTGCCTTTGCCAGATTTGCGCCCATAAGCTTCACACCGCTGAGATCTGCATCCACAATGCGCGCTCCTGTCAGATCCCCATGCATCATCTCACTGCCCACAAAACAAGAACCCGAAAGATCGGCTTCCGCCATATTGGCACCTTCCAGATGGGCATTGATAACATCGGCCTTGGCAAACAGCGCACCCACAAAACTGGCTCCATCCATGTCTGCCCCACTCAGGTTGGTTCCTGAAAGATGGGCATTATTCAGATTCGCTCCTTTCAGATCCGCCCTCAGCAGGCTTGCTCCCTGCAGCTTGGCTTTGCTGAGAACGGCCTTTGCCAACCGACTTCTTTTCAGGTTCACACCTTCCAGATTCGCGTCCGTCAGTACAGCTCCGTTAAGGCTGGCCCCTTCCAGGTTGGCCCCTTTTAAGTTGGCTCCTTTCAGGTTCGCCTTATCCAGATTTGCACCCGAAAGATCCGCCCCTTCAAGGCAGGCTCCCGCCAGTCCGCCCCCGGATAAATTGGCCCCCTCCAGATCTGCATTTTTAAGGTTTGCCCCGTTCAGATTCGCATTCACAAGGCTGGCCTCGTCCAGAATCGCATACTCCATGTCTGCATTGACAAGACAGGCACCATCAAGGTCTGCTCGTGTGAGAAAGGCGTTCTTCAGCAAGGCCCCGCTGAGATTGGCACCCGTCAGACGCGCAAGGCTCATGTCAGAACCGCAAAGGTTGGCATTGATGAGGTCCGTCCCCGCAAAATGAGCCTCTTTCATGTTGGCATTTCCCAGATCTGAGCCACTCAGACAGGCTTTGCTCAGGTCCGCTCCGGCCAGAACCACGCCCCTCAGATGGGCATTTTTCAGATACACCCCACGCAAATCCGCCTTTCTCAATGTCGCCAGATGCAAAAGGGCTCCGCTGAGATTGGCCTCTGACAAAACAGCGCCTTTAAGGCTTGCACTGGTAAGGTTCGCCCCTTGCAGATTTGCCCTTCTCAGATTCGCCCCATCCAAATCCGCGCCTTTGAGATCTGCGGAACTGAGGCTGGCATCACTCAGGTTCGCATCCACAAGATTGCCCTGGGTCAGATTCGCTTCGCTCAGATCCGCAAAACGCAGATCCGCACGTACAAGATTCACCATGCGAAGATCCGAAGCAGAAAGATCCGCATGAACAAGGCAGGCTTCCATGAGATTGGCCTTCAGAAGATTGCCCATGGTAAAGGTGGCTTCCGTCAGGTTGGCGCGGCTCAATCGCCCCCCGCTCACGTTCACCTTCAGCATGTTGGCTCCAGACAAGTCCGCTCCCGTCAGATCCACATCCCCCATACGGGCTCCCGCCAAATCCGCTCCGCTGAGGTTCGCTCCGCTGAGATCGGCTTCTCCCAAACGGGCTCCCCTCAGATTGACACCGCTCAGCTTCGCCTGGGTCAGGTTGGCCCCATCCAGATCGCACTGATGGCAGGCCCGTGTCTGAATCAATTGTTCCACAAGACAAGGATCGCTTTTCAACTTGGGCATTTTTCCTCCTCTCTTCCCATCCATGGGAGCCACATGGCCTGGCCCTGCAAGAGCTGAAAACAAATCCCTCATCCAGCTCCCCAGATTCAAAACAACTTTCTGCCAAACCCATCATCCTCAAAAACTGCTTGACGCAAATCGCAGTACATGGATGCACAAAATGCACCAAAGCGGCCCAGTGAATCCCCTGGCAGCACGAGGGAAAAATACAACTCTAAAAAAACAAACAATCATACACAAAACGACTCCCATGCGGTATGCAGGCGAGACATCATCCCTTTGCGGCAAAGCTCCAAACTCACGGATCTTTTTCACTGTGATAAAAAAACGGACAAATCTCCCCATGCTACGACATAAGCTCTGGGCCGGGGCTGCCATCAACCCACCCAAAGGTGCCAAAGGCTTTTCGCCTTCCCATCAGACAAGCTGAAAATCCTTCCAGGCTGAAATCCCTGTCCCAAGGTCCTTGACACCCCGGAAAGCCAGCGTTAAATTATTGCCCCTGGCAGAAAGCCTCAGGCTCTGCCGCCCTTCACTTTCCCTTCACCCAGACGGAGACAGGCCCTTGAGAATCTGACAGAACCTGCGCCCACGACTCCTTTTTCGTGTTTCCTTCGGAATTCATCCAGAATTTCCGGAGCTGGCGTGTTCTGTTTCCGTGTTCTTCGGAGGGCCTCTCCATTCCTTGCCCATCCTTCGCGGCATGTTCCATGGCCCGTCCCCTGCGGCGACAAACCGCCAGCATGTATGTTTTCTGCCTAGCTGGAGGTTTACCATGTCCCTTGTATTTCATCGGATCACCTTTGCCTTTGAGGGCAGCGCCTCACCCCTCATCGAGGATCTGAACGTCCACTTTCCTTTCGGATGGACGGGCATTATCGGCCCCAATGGCGCGGGCAAAACCACCATTCTGCGCCTTGCTGCGAATCTGCTCCAACCCCAGCAGGGAAGCATCCGCCGCCCTGTCCATGCGGTGTTCTGTCCCCAGCGTACCGATGCCCCCCCAGAATCCTTTGTCCCATTCATCCAGGCTTCGGACGCCGAGGCCTGCGTGCTGCGCGGCAGACTTCAGATCCGGGAAGACTGGGCTCAGCGCTGGAACACCCTCAGCCATGGGGAACGAAAACGGGCCCAGATCGGAGTGGCACTCTGGCAGCAACCCGATCTCATGCTCATCGACGAACCCACCAACCACATGGATGCCACCGCACGTGACCTTCTGGCCGAAGCCCTCGGAGCCTTCTCCGGCATCGGATTTCTTGTCAGCCATGATCGTTTCCTGCTGGATACCCTCTGCACCCAATGCCTTTTTCTGGATCCGCCCCAGGCCATCCTGAGGCCTGGAAATTACACTGCCGCCCGCGCAGAAGCCGAACGTGAGGAAAAAACCCTGCTTGCGGAACGCAAAGTACGTCACCAGCATCTCGACCGCCTGACCCGTACCGCGCGATCCCGCCATGACGAAGCCGCACGTGCGGATCGTAAAAAATCCAAACAGGGCCTGGCCCCCAACGACCACGATGCCCGTGAAAGAATCCATCGGGCGCGGGTTTCCGGAAAAGACGGGCAGGCCGGACGCCTCGCCCGTCAGCTTAAAGGCCGCCTTGCCCAGGCCCAGGCGGATCTCAGCGCTCTCAAAGTACACAAACGCTATGCTCCGAACTTCTGGCTGGAAGGCTCCGTTTCTCCAAGGCAGGTACTTTTCAGCATGGAAGAAACAAGCCTCCGGCTCGACGCTTCCCGTCAGCTCCTCATCCCCGGCATCCGCATGCTGCGCCAGGACCGCATCGCCATCACCGGGGCCAACGGCACAGGCAAAAGCACGCTCGTCCGCTCCATTCTCGACCATCTCCACCTGCCTGAAGCCCATCTCGTTTACCTGCCTCAGGAGATTGACCTCAATCAGACACGCCGCATCATGGAGGAAGTGCACCGCCTTCCGCCGGAGCAGCTGGGTCGGGTCATGACCGTGGTCAGTGCCCTCGGTTCCCGGCCTGAGCGTCTCATGCAGCACCTTGAAGCCAGTCCGGGGGAGCTGCGCAAGGTGATGCTGGCGCTGGGGGTTCTCCGCCGTCCCCACCTCATCATTCTCGACGAGCCCACCAATCACCTCGACCTTCCGGCCATTGAAAGCCTGGAAGCCGCCCTCAGGGATTGCCCCTGCGGCCTGCTGCTGGTCAGCCACGACCTGCCCTTCCTCTCACACCTGGCCCACACCCGCTGGCATCTCCATGAAGAGAAAAACACCAGGGACATCACCCTGCGCATACACGGCGGTTTTCATGAAAACCCCAGGGACGGGACTCTTTCTGGCGATCCTTCTTCCTCCATTCTCTAAAAAAAGAGCCGGGAAAAATGTCCGGGAAAATGCCATGGGACCTGTCCCTTGCTTTTCAGTCAAAACCCCACAGGCACCGAGCTGCCCTTACCCTTTTGATCCACCTTGGGTAAGGAGTAAGGGCAGCCGGATTGGAGGTGAAAAATGGCGGGAAAACGCAGCGGGGGGGTGGCAACACAAAAAAACTTGCCATGATGATTAAGGTAGCCTATGAAAATTGGATCGCTTTTTTAGACGCTGTGGAAGACAAAATTTTTAAGGCTGTTTTTACAGGAACTAAAAAATCGAACTTATGGAGTTTTCTGCCTCCCATGACACATTGTGGATTATACGGTTAGAGAAATGTAATTTTGTGGTTTTCTATTGTCGGGTTTTAAAAAAATTTGATGGGTATGCGGAACCACACAATACTATGATGGCGCGGACGCTTCGCGCCGCGCCATCGGGGCGGCGGATACCATCCGCATGCTGCCCGGCGCCCCGTTGTGCCAGATGAAAAAGAAATCGAACATGATGAAGCAACCAGGATGGAAGGAAGGTCGGCGTATTCGCTTCCACGGCGATCACGGCCCCTCAGTAATCACACTGCACGGAGGGCCGGCCGCGTTTGGTAGCGCCGTACATTTGGCACAGGGCTTGTCCAAGGAGTTCCGGGTAATCGAACCATGGCAACGGCCAAGCGGGGACAGACCGCTGACTGTTGCAATCCATATTGAGGATCTGCACAACCTAATCCTCTCGCGCTTCAATGGTGAGAAACCTGCCCTTGTCGGTTCGTCATGGGGCGCTATGCTTGCTTTGGCCTACGCAGCAGAACACTCGGACAGTATCAACGCCATCGTTCTCGTTGGCTGCGGGACATTTGACAAGGCATCGCGGAATGTCATCGTCCAGAGACGGACACAGAAAATTGCTGACTACATCTCCAAGCACCCCGAGTATAAGGCAGACCTGCAACTGGACATCGGTGCGCAGATGATGAAATGGCACGGGATGACCGACGCCTATCAACCGCTGGCCATTGACAATGAACCCCAGGAGTCCGAGCCGTTCGACATGCAAGGCCATACAGAGACATGGCAAGACATGGTGCGATGCCAAGAGGCCTGCATCTACCCGCAGTCATTTTCTTCTGTGAAGGTCCCGGCGATCATGCTACATGGTGCCGACGATCCCCATCCGGGAACAATGATCCGGGACACCCTGAAGCGGTACATACCCCACTTGGTATATCACGAGTTCCCGCGATGCGGTCATGATCCTGAGATCGAGAAGTATGCAAAGGACGACTTCTTCGCTGTGCTGAGTAATTGGTTGAAGAAACACTTGTCCTCAACGAGCGGAGCATAACAAGGCCATCGGGGCGACGCTTGACAGCGCGCCTCATGGCCGACGATGGCGCGGACGCTTCGCGCCGCGCCGTTAGCCTCCAATCAGGGTTCTCCCAGGATACTATGGAAGAAAACCTCAACAAAATGAAAACAATCACTTGCGTTGATTTGTTAAGAGGGGTAACTCAAGATGAATTCGAAAGACTTTACAAGAAATCTTGTCGATTATCTTTATATCAACGAATATCGATTGGATTCATACTATACACAAGTAACGGACTCTATTTATACCTACGACAAGCAAACAGAGATAAAAGGATCACTTGGTTTAACATCGATAGGGGTTGAAGCGAAACAATCATTAATCGCCCGTCCAGCTACAAAACACGAGAAAATAATTGCTGTTTTGGACTATCTAAGAAATTGTAACGATTTCATTGACGGTACATCTGACGCTATTGAGTATTATGCGAGTTATGCCAAAAAACCTGGATCGAAGAGTATTTCGCAAAAGAAATATGCCCTTGTGAGTTTTGAAGCCATACAGTTGTTTGTTCCTAATCAAAATAAGGATTTTTCATTTTGGCTTGGTTCCGTTGCGGTAAATAATTGTTTTAACGAAGAGGGCTGGATATCGTTTGTTATACTTGAAAGCCACAATGAGATAGACAAGGAGCCTGAAAGCATAGTTTCTCAAGGGTCGCCGTATTATGCGTTAACTCACTTGCTTGCTGCTGGCTTCATTGAATCAGATAAGAGTATTATTGAGAATCAACGGTTAAGGGAGGCCGAGTTTCATAAGAAAATAAGGTCGATAATAAACAGTACTGTTTCTGACAATATGAACTATCTTGATTTTAGTAATTTTGATCCGAATGTAACAGGCGGCCTCCAATCTCCGAGCAATAAATCACTAAAAAAAATAAATGCTTTAGTAAGTACACCTAGAGAAGTTACCGTCTTGTTTCGAGTTCGCAATTCTGCACTAAATTGGGGTTCAAGTAGCTGGCAGGAACATGGAATTGGGGAGATTTACGGGTATCCGATTTTCGTTGCGGCAAACTAAAATTACACTAATGCTAACCCGGCTCTCAACCGGACGCTGCACGATAAAACCTCGCAGCGTCGGTTAGCTCCCCGTTATAACTCTGGAGAAATCTTCAGATGGGAACAACAAATTTTGAAATTGAGATAGAGATTTTTGAAGGTGAAAACTGTGATCATCACCAATTAGGTCAAAAATTCAAATTTCCTGACGATGTTGGGAAAATTTGTCCGTGGTTACTAGTAGATCGCTCCATAAATAACATAGAAGCTATACGCCGGTCAATTCATCCATTTTATAGCTCCATTTGAATATGACAGGCTCTTTATTGTGTTCTTCGATTCCATGGTAAATACGCTCAACGAGCTCTTGCTTAGAATTTACCCGAATATGACGCAGAAGAGAACGCGCCAGTTTGCTGAAATATACTTCGATCAGATTCAGCCATGAGCCATGTTTCGGAGTAAAGACGAATTCAAAACGCCCAGGTTTGCGATGCAAATATGCTTGGGTTTCTTTGGAAGTATGTGAAGAATGATTATCCAATACGAGGCGGATTTTCCATTCCTGGGGATAATTGCCGTCCAGCAAAGTGTAACTATTCAGCATGTCACAATATGAAAATGCTTTGATGATGGCAGATCCTCCGCGATAAAAGCAGGTAGCTTGCCTTCAAATAAAAGTCGAAGAGCTTCAGAGGCACTGACACCATTTTTTCTGC
>Ga0265295_1000375_pt1 | contig 91360 bp, 94 predicted proteins | sample Munlansysbiofilm_FD_192503 | JGI IMG/M metagenome (GOLD analysis project Ga0265295, IMG submission 192503) | Leachate microbial communities from a municipal landfill in Southern Ontario, Canada - Methane capture system biofilm | ecosystem: Engineered > Solid waste > Landfill > Unclassified ... | reverse complement strand
CTCCGAAAGAAGGCATCTTCGAAGTCACCGTCCCGCCCATGAAGTTCATAGCCGTGGACGGCAACGGTCCACTGACCGGGGAGAACATCCAGAAGACGATGGAGGTCGTTTTCAATCTGGCATACGGTATCAAGATGTGCAGGATGCACGGAGTACAGCCCGAAGGATACTACGAATACACCGTGATGCCGCCCGAGGGTCTGTACGGGACGCTGGAAACTCCGTTCTGCATCGAGGACGAGAGCACCTGGGTCTGGAAGATGGCGATCCGCCAGCCCGAGTTCGTCGACGAAGAATTATTCGAATCCGTAAAAGAGTCCGTGAAGAAAAAGAAGCCGGGACTGGACCTGGAAAAGGCGCACCTTTTCGAAACCGAGGAGGGTCCCTCGGTGCAGACGCTTCACATAGGTAGCTACGGCTCCGTCGGCGAATCGATGGAAAGACTGATGGGATACATCGAAGAAAACGGATACGACGTGAACGGTCCATATCACGAGATATACCTCTCTGACCCTAACCGAGTGGAAGAGAGCAGGTTGAAGACGATAATCAGATTCCCTGTCGTCCGGAAATCAGAGTGAGTCCTCCGGCCCGTAAAGAAATATAATATCTCGGACCCCTATACCCCGTTATGTACCTGAGGCGCGGAAGGGATGTCATATGAGCATCGGATACGCGTGCCTCGCGCTGGGCGTGCCGGGAAGCGGCATGAAGGGCTGCATTATGAAGAACGCGGACGATGATCTGCTTCTATCGCTTATCGGGAGCAACCTCGACGCCCTCGGAAGGCTCGTATCCTATAACGCAAAAAACGGCATCCGGATGTTCCGGATCTCCTCGGACGTAATTCCTTTCGGCTCCAGCCTTGCGGAAAAGCTTCCGTGGCAGGAACGTTATTCGGAAAAGCTCGGCTCCATCGGCGCAGAGGTCCGTAGAACGGGGATGAGGGTGTCGATGCACCCGGGTCAGTACACCGTGCTGAATTCGACCGACGAGAACATAGCGGACAGGGCGGCGAAGGACCTGGAATACCACGCGAAGGTGCTCGACGGTTTAGAGTTAGGTCCGGAGCACAAGATGATACTGCACCTCGGAGGAGTCTACGGCGATAAAAAACGTGCAAAAGAACGTTTCGTGTCGAGATACAAGCGTCTCGACCCCGCCGTGAAGAGAAGGCTTGTGCTGGAGAACGACGACAAGCTGTTCGACATCCGGGACGTCATCGAGACCGCGTCCGAAGCAGGCATGCCGGCGGTCTACGACAACCTGCACAACGCGGTGAACCCCGCGGACGCTTCACGCAGGGACGTGGAATGGATAGAGGAATGCAAAAAGACCTGGACGGAGGAGGACGGCCCTCAGAAGGTCCACTATTCGCAACAGAATCTTGGCAAGAGGCCGGGCGCCCATTCAGAATCCATAAGGATCGACGAGTTCCTCGACTATTACGGAGAGGCCTCCCGTACCGGGACGGACATCATGCTCGAAGTTAAGGACAAGAACCTCTCCGCCCTGAAATGCATCAACTGCGTCTCGGACAGGGGCATGAAAGCTCTCGAGGCCGAATGGGCGCGCTACAAGTACTCAGTGATGGAGAGGGCCCCCGACAGATATCATGCGATAAGGGAGCTGCTGAAAGACAAGACGTCCTATCCCGCCCTCGAGATGTACCGTTCGATCGAAAAATCGCTGGTCACGCCTATAGGAACGAACAACGCTGTCGATGCGGCGCAGCACGTATGGGGGTACGTCAAAGATAAGGCGACGGAGCCCGAGAAGAAGCGCTTCCGCGATACTCTGAACGCCTTCATGTCGGGAAACGCGGAATTGCGGTCCGTTAAGAACACGCTGCATACGCTGGCGCAGAAGTACGGGGAAGATTATCTTCTGAACGCCTACTACTTCTACATCTGAGAGATGACCTGACAGGTTCTTCACCTGTCGTCGGACGAAGACCCGCCTGAATGATTGGCATGCCTTTGCCGCCGAAGAAATACACTTGCACGGCCTGGTTTACGGCACTTAAGGAAAACGCATAATTTCGCAACGGTTAATAACGACACTGGCGATACCGAACGGCCATCTCTTTCTCAGACACGGCAGAGAGGATCATAGGATGAACTGGAAATTCGTTCCGCGGCCATATCACGCACGGGACAGCATCGGAGCGATAGTCGCGGGCATGGTACTTTACGGTCTCGTTAACTTCGTCGTGGGCGTCTATTACATAAGTTTCCAGACGGGCGCCCGTCTGTCAGACCCGATGACGTACGACATGGCAAAGCTCATAATGATGTCCCTCGTCCTCATCATAGGCCTGTATATCCTTTCAAAACGTGCGATACCCGAGGGGCTGGCGCTCATCCTGTCGGGGACCAGCACGGTCGTGTTCTCCGCGTCCGCCCTGCTGGGCGGCGGCGACATCTCGTCGCTTGACCTGATGGTCGGTGCGTTCCTTCTGCTTCCCGCGGCATCTTTCGCCCTCAGGGGGGACGGCCTTCTGGCCATCGGCACCGGCGTGATGGCCGTAGGGGCGATGACATATTCGCTGATCGGAGGCCTTTCTCTCGGATGGATCGGCGTAGCATGCCTGATATCGGCCGTCACATCGCTTCTTTACGGATGGTCCGCGTGGTATACCATCGTATCCGACAAGAGAACGTACCCATGGCAGGAGGACGAGAAGGCCTCCGCCGCCAATTCGGCGGTGGGAACGGGAGGTTTCGTCGTCATGGGGCTGCTGTCCTTCATGGTCGGGGCGTTCTACCTGAACGCGGCCCTGAACTTCGTAGTCATGTCCAACACCCCGTACGACATCGCCAAGGCGATCATGTCGCTGATAATCCTCTACTATGCCGCGCTCGGCCTCACCGCCGGCAAGATAACCTCCGGCATGATGTCGTTGATGTTCGGATCGTCCACACTGACGTTCTCCGTATCCGCGCTGGCATTGGACCTCGGGGGCGTGGAGGAGCTCGACGTCCTGCTCGGGATCGTGATGCTGTTCGCCGCCGTCTCCGCGTACAAGGAGAAGAACATGACCATGTCCGCCGTAGCCTTCCTTGTCTTCCTGGCGTTCTCCATCTACCCGTTCCTGCCTGATTCCTTGGTTTACTATTCCGTGGGGATGCCTCTGCTGGCCATCGGAGCGATACTCACCTTCAAGGCCGCGACCGGCCTGCTGGGGCCGGATGTCCGGCGGATCACGGAACATAAAAAGGTACTTGACGGACGGGGGGCCGGCGAAGACGTCGCAGTCGCATCCGACCCGCATCCCGAAGGCGACGACGACCGCTGAACGAAGAATTAGCCAGATTGCTAAATTTTGAAAAGCCATCAGATCTTCTTCTTGAATCTGCATCCCTTGGACGGAAAATTGGAACATCCGTAGAACTCGCCGTACTGTCCGCTCCTTTTCACGAGCCTTCCACCGCACATCGGACATATCTTCGTTTTATCTGACAGCCTGTCGCCGTAACGATGTTCCAGCTCGTTGACGAACTCTGACGTCCTTGATTCTTCAGCCAGTATGACGGTTTTACGTTTGGCGCGCGTCATGGCCACGTAGTAAAGCCTCCGCTCCTCGGCGAACGGGAAAGATTCTCCTCCGCCTGTCAGAGATCCGACGATGCCTTCGTCCGCTATCTTGCAGGGGAACCCCTTGTGGTCGTCAAGATTGTTGATTATGAACACGTAGTCGGCCTGCAACCCCTTGGACTTATGGGCCGTTATGAAATTGATCTTGAGGTCCTCCCTGCCCTTGTAGACCATACGGACCGTCCCTGTCGTTTTATCGTAAAAGGACGTGAAACGCTCTGTGTTCCGCAATCTGTCGATGTCGAAAGTGTAACGTCCTATCATGAACACGGTGGACCCGTCCGGAAAGGAATCGAGCATGTGGTACATCGTGCCCATGGCGTCCCTTTCGGTTTTTTCAATGACGACTTCCATCGGGACCTCGTCGCCCTCGATGTCCGAAAGGATGTCTTTCCTCATCTGTTTCGGATTTCGCATGATGAACTCGCCGCTTATCTCGGCGGTCCCCCTGGGGAAGCGGTATGTCCTCTCGATCCTGCAGATGTCGGTCGGCCCCCAATATTTCATAAAATCGAACGTGAAGCCGATATCGCTCCCGTTGAACCCGTATATGCTCTGCCAATCGTCGCCGACGCAGAACAATCTGTAATCCCGGTCCTCCCTCAGACTGCGTAGAAGGTTGAACCTGGATGTGGAAATGTCCTGATATTCGTCCACTATCACGTACCTGTAGGGATTGGCGTACCTTCCGTTCCGTACTTCCAAGGCCGCTTTGTTGATCATGTCGTTAAAATCGATCTCCCCTCTTTCGGCCAAGGCCTGCTCGTAGGCTTGGAAGACCGGCTTCACTATGGACAGCAGCATCCTGTCGCCCCATGTCAGCTTGGCACCCGATAGGGCGCCTTCTACCGTACCGCCCCTGCATTTGATGAGGGTGATTATCTTTGCTGTGAGCTCGGGCAGCCCACCTTTTATCTCCCCGTCCATTGAATCCAGGATCTGCTGCGGCGACATCGGTCGCATAATCACGCCGTGTTCCGTCAACTTCCTCTCGAGGTTGTCAAGGAGGGTCCCCTCCGGCCCCTCGTAGGCGTAGCATTCGATCATCATCGTTCCGTTTTCTTTGTGAAGCCTTCTCTTCCATTCCATTGAATCGCGGTAAGTCTCCGAGGGCGTTTTTCCGTCCTCGGAGGAAAAATAATCAGGAACGTTCCCGTTGCGGTCTATTCCGAAATGCTCGATATAGATGCCATGTTCCGTCAGAAAGAAATCGGGGCAGTATTGTGAGTGCTTGCCGTCGACGGTGTCTTTTTCGTAAGGGCGCTCGTACTCATATCCGATGCCGTTGATAGAAAGGAAATTTGCGATGTCCAGTTCGCCCTGGCTCTTTATCTTCTCTCCCTTCAGGGTCACGTACGGGTCAGAGACGATGTATTTCCGATACTCTTCTTCGGTCTCGAATTTCTTCTCCCTTTCCTTTTGACCGTGTGCGAAAAGAAGGTACTTCATCAGATTCCTGGCGAATATGTCGGATTTCAGAAACACCTCTATCTGTTCGGCCGCGAATTCGTTCAGATCGATGTTGGTTACAGACGGGGACCTGCCCTCCGCTTCCGCGATTATGTCCTTGCCCAGCTTGTGGAATGTTATCGCGCGGATGTCGCAGCCGGTCTCCGAACGGATCCTTTCGCGCATCTCCGACGCGGATGCATTGGTGAACGACAGTACCAGAATGTCCTCCGGACCACATCCTCCCGTTTGAAGAAGATATTTGACCTTCCCCACAACGACGGAGGTCTTCCCGGTCCCGGCACCGGCGACCACAAGCTGATTGTGGAATTCTCTTACGATGCAGGACCATTGCTGCTCGTCCGGAGACCTTCCTTCGATTGTGCCGATGATTTTCATAGCCTCGGCTATCCTTTTCCGGGTAAGGTCATCGTTATGTGCCACGATCCTGCCGTCTAGTTCATGGAAGACGGACCTGAGGGATTCCCTCTTCGATACGAGCGACTTGTAATCGGACACCTTCTTGAGATCGGAAGGTATGCGGAGGGCTTCGAACATTCCTCTCAGTTCAAGATCTGCTCCCGGTTCCACATACGTCTCCGCGTCAGAGAACAGGCAGGCGACGGAACTCTGTATCCTTTCAACTTCCGAAATAAGTTCGGAACAGATCTTCACCTTTTCGTCATACTTTTGTTTTCTTTTTTCGAAGTATGATTTGAAGAGCCCCACGAAACATCAGCTCCGTACTGTATTGTGTGGGCCATACTTCAAATCTGTTATTTCATTAGGGATATGTCGTTTTCATCTCGTGGATTTTCTTTGACCGGAACACTCTCTTTTGCTGGTGGCGGGAATCTTTACGGCCGACACAATGCCTCACGGGACGGATTCCAGGTTCACATATGCACCTTAGATCGCAATGCAGGCGATTTCACGGGGTTCGGGCACATTTTGCACATCGTCCATGAGGATGTCGAACATGTTCCACCTTATCTGCGCCCGTCTGCATGCTTCGCGATGGGCGGTAATGCGGACAGTATGGCTGTCGATCCCGGTTTCCTGTTTTCAGTCGAAAACCATTCGATTTTTCAATGAATTTTTCCAACCGGCGGGATCGGCGACACCGACTGTTTACGATGCTTCGTACGGCCCCCCTTTGCCGTCACTTCGTACAGGGACAGGTGAAATCGCTTTTCAGCAACTCTGTCCAATCTCCCAGGACATCGTGCGTCCAGCAATCGTCCCCGCCTGCGGATTCGCGCATCACCAGGGCCAAGATGTAAGATATCTCTTTGACCGTCGCTCCTGCCGTCATCGCCCCGCGGAAGTGCTTCTTGACGCACGGCGCGCTACGGGACTTGATCGCCAGAGCGAAACATATCAGCTGGTACGTTTTCTCGTCGAATGGCATCTTTTCTTTGTAATTCGCATCTATTTCGTCTAATTTTTCCGTAAAATACGGGTCGAATTCTTCCAACATCCTCATTCAAACATCTCCTTTTTCTTTGTTATCAGTTCTACGATCTCGCTCGTCTTCAGAACCTTGCCGACCGAGACCACTTCCTTTCCGAATACCAGGGCAGGCGTGAGCATGACCCCGTATTTTACAATCTCCGCGATTTCGGTCACATGTCCTATTTCCTGTTCCATTCCCAGGTCTGCCATCGCCGCTCTTGTGTTCTCCTCCAGCACCTTGCAGTTCCTGCACCCGGTTCCGAGAATCTTCACGAATGCGTCGTCTGCATTTTCCTTCGTTTTCTTTTTTCCAAACATTTTTCACCTCAGAATATCAGATTGAACAGGTATCCGGTCAATATAACTCCCAAAAGGCATATTCCGATGAATATTGCCAGCAACTTGTTCTTGACGACCGTCTTCAGCAACACGATCGAGGGGATCGACATTATGGTCACCCCCATCATGAAGGCCAATATCGTACCGACCTCGATCCCTTTTGCATACAGAGCTTCGGCTATGGGGATCGTGCCGAATATGTCGGCATAGACGGGTATGCCTATCAAAGTGGCTATGATCACAGAGAATGGATTGTTCTCTCCCAGTACGTCCTGTATTATTTCTGTCGGTATCCAATTGTGGATGAGCGCGCCTATCAGAACACCTATTACGGCATATGGAAACACCTTCCTCAATGTGTTCTTGACCTGCGTCCAGGATTCCGCCGAACGTTCTCTCCTGGTGAGCTCGTACCATTGTTTCGAGCCGTTGCCTGAACAGGAGCAGGCGCAGGGGCCCTCTGCGACCGTCGGACGCGCGAACTCCTGTATCTGATCTTCCAGACGCATGCGCTCGATGATCATCCCTCCCGCGACCGCTATGACGATCCCCACTACGACGTACAGCAATGCGACTTCGATGCCGAAAATACTCATCAATATCGTCAATGCGGCAAAATCCACCAGGGGCGACGATATGAGGAATGAGAAGGTCACGCCGAGCGGCAGCCCAGCCTTCGTGAAACCTATGAATATGGGTATGGACGAACAGCTGCAGAACGGCGTGACCGTTCCCAGCAAAGCACCTATGGTATTTCCCTTGACGCCTTTGAACTTGCTCAATATGAGCTTGGTCCGCTCGGGCGGGTAAAATGTTTGTACGTAAGATATCACGAAGATGAGGGTTACCAAAAGCATTACGATCTTAATGAGATCGTAGATGAAGAACTGCATGCTACCGCCTAATTGTGTTCCGATGTCCACCCCCAGGACCGTGAGCAGCGAACCCACCAGATCGTTAAGCCAACGCATCCCGAGAACCTGGACCTGGAAGAAATCCCAGACAGAGCTCATTTCAATAAGCCTCCGTCCCCGTCCGTGAATCTTACCGAATTCTGCGCCGATTTGGCAACCAGTGTTCTGGAGAGCATGCCCGCTTCTATCCAGCCGGCATTGATCACGCCCATGGCAGACAGGCAGTTTGCCGATATGTCCTGCCTCATATCGGAAGACATTATGCGGCTACCTTCGAGGTCCAGCAGGTCCGTCAGCGATATCTTCCCCAGGCGTGAACCGTATGCCTCAATCTTCGGACAGTCGGACTCGATACCGACATCGAAATCCCCGTCCTCCCTTGCGGTGACGGTGATCCTATGCGTCTTGTCGCAAGTCCTCATGTCAACGACGACTGTTGCCATGAATTAAAGATAGATTAGTATCTATATAGACATATCTAAATGAATTAATGTGCGACTGCTTCGCAATCGCTTTTTACGTCCGAACGTTCTTCTTTGGGAACGAGAGACGAAACGTAAACGATGACATCGTTGAAGGCATCGACATTGATAGAATAATGAGACCATTGTCCGTTCTTTCTGACAATCACCAATCCGCTCTTCTGCAGAGTTGACATGTGATGAGACAGTGTTGGCTGGGTAATATGCAAATTTTCCTGGATCTTGCATGCACAGAGTTCGCCGCCCGCGAGCATTTCTAAAATCTTTAGTCTGTTGGGGTCAGAAAAAGCCTTGAAAACATCTGCGTTCATACGACATAATATAGATAATAATCAATATGAACTTATCCCTGTATCGTCCATATGCTTATCGGACATGATCCGACGGCACTTTGCCATCTTGTCCGGGACAGGCCGTGCATGGAAGAGCGGATTTCATAACCTTGGCGAAGAAAATATCCGGGCCCCGTCCACGGCAGCTGACATCGGATTGTGTCCTCTCACAACGTCGGCGTCCATTCCGTCATCGGCCATAGCGAGGTGACCTTTTTGTTTCTGTCTGAAGGGATCCGCATTCGGCATCCTTGGCACCGTTGCCGAAGATGAGATGATCGCTAAGAGCAACCTACAGACTGCGGACCGGCTATTTTCAATAGATGTCCGAATCTTCGATTCTGATGCCGTTTCCTTTTACTACGTCATAGATGGACGCGATATACTGATTGTACATCATGCCCTTCTCCTTCGCCAGCGCGCGGATTATATCGGTGGTCCCCGAGCCGTACTGCGAGGATTTCTTCTTCCTTTCGGCTATGACGGGATGTCCCAGGTCTAACGCCACTTCTCTGAGCACGGCCTTCCTGGAGTCCATGTCCTTGGGCCTCAGCACCTCCGGGCCTATCTTTCCCACCTCAGTTACAACCGATTGGTCCATGTACGGATAGACGATATCTTTTCCGAAATGCGCCGCGATCGCCCTCTCGCAGGGGACGGACACCTCCAAGAGCCTTTTTACGCTGTCTTTCCTGAATATCTCATAATCCGCATACGGGCAACCGACGAACTTCGCACATCCCATGAAATATTCGTCCGCGCCCTGACCGGTCAGTATCACGTCCTCTCCGGACGCCCTGCAGACGCTGAAAAGCTGCAGCTCGTACGAAATGGTGAAGGGGTCCCGGACGTCAGTAGCGGCCATCATCTCCCGTATTAGGGATTCCACGTTGTCCCGGGAAATCTTCACGTGGACCCAGGGGAGGCCTATCCTTTCCGACAGGTCCCGGGCCATGACGACGTCGTGTGAGGTATCGGTCCCGCATGTGTAAAGCACGACCGAATCGGCGTAATCCTTTGATACCGCGGCCGCGAGCCCCGAGTCCAGTCCGCCCGAGAAGGCGACGCCTACGTTCCTGCCTTCGGTGCCCCTCCTTATCGCGTCCACGATGGAATCTCTCAACCCGCCGTACTTGAAGGACATGCGGCGGAGATTATGGTCATAGTCTATAACTGCGACGGGGGCCGACGGCAAGGCCCCACGTCGACGCGAGGTCGCGCCCGGGGTGCAAATATTAATAAACAGCAGGTAACTGGCTGAAAAAAGGGCGGTTTATGGATTTCAAAGGCGAGGATATGAAGGGCTGCAGGGCCACGCTGGTCCTGATGGCGTTCGTGGCCATGATGGTGATGTTCATCGACATCATGCTGGTCCCGGCGCTCCAGCATATTTCCATGAGCTTCCCGGACAACTCGGAATGGATCTCCTGGATCCTGTCGATATACCTTCTGGTAGGTGCGGTGCTAAACCCCATCGTCGGAAAACTTGCCGACCTTTACGGAAAGAAGAAGGTACTACTCGTCACCCTGGTCATCTACACGGTAGGCTTGGCCGGATGCGCCCTGACATACGGTAATTTCGTCTGCCTCATCGCCTTCCGCGCCATGCAGGGCATCGGACTGACCATGTTCCCTATATTCTACGGCATAATAAGGGACACTTTCCCCAAGGAGATGGTGCCGATGTCGATCGGCATCGTCAGCGCAATGTTCTCCATCGGCGTCTCCATCGGACTGCTCGGAGGCGGATGGATCGTGTCGCGGTTCGATTGGCAGTACTGCTATTACATCACGGCACCGCTGTTCCTCATACTGATCCCGATATTCTACCTCAAGGTGAACGACGCAGGCATATTCGTCAAGGGAAGGAAGGTCGACTACTTCGGAGCGGGCATGCTCTCCGTGTGCATACTGTCCCTGCTGATAGCCCTGACCGTCTTCGAGGAGCAGGGGCCCTCGAGCCTTGTGGTACTCTCATGCCTGGCATTCTTCATTGTATCTCTGGTATCGTTCGTGTACTGGGAACGCAGGGCGGCGGAACCGCTCATGAAACTGGGTCTTTTGACCGGAAAAGGAGCGGGAGCCCATGTGACCGCATTCCTTTTCGGAATATCCATGTTCATGCTGTTCCAAACGCTGCCGTATTTCTTGGCCGGCCCTGAGGTCTACGGCGGATTCCGTATCGAGGATACCTTCGACATCGGCCTGATAATGATGCCTATGGCCGTCATGGGCCTGATATTCGGCCCGTTGGCGGGAAAATGGTGCAGAAAACCCGGCAATTCCTTGAAGGTCCTGTCCGCGGGTATGTTGCTGTTCGGCATCGGGGACCTGATGCTGATTATCCTGCTGAAGGCGTTCCCGACAGAACTTTGGACCGTGGTTTTTTCGATGTCCGTCGCAGGCATCGGAAACGCATTGGCCATGGTCTCCATGATCAACGTAGTGGTGGAAACGAGTCCTGCGGAAGACTTCGGCATCGCATCGGGAATGAACACGATGTTCCGTCTGATCGGCGGTTCCATCGGCCCCGTCCTCGGAACCGCGATACTTTCCGGTTTCGTGGTCTTCGAGGCGTTCGGGCTGAAATACTACGGCTTCGAAGGATACGTATGGACGTGGGCCGCGGGAATGCTGTTCTGTCTCGCGGGCGCCGTGTCGGCGTACATGCTGAAACCGAAAGCAAAAACGTCAGAGGCCTGACCCCGCCCGACGATTGCGGAAATATGTCCCGATATCAAAGGGACGGGCCTAAGCCGTGAACGCGCCTCCGGTATAGACCTGGACCTTGCGCGACGGGCCCGCTCCCGGAACTCTTACCTCGGCAGTTCGTTGTCCGGTCGCTGGGCATCGATGCATCGTTCGACGTGCGCAATCGACATCACGCCTATGCCGAAGCGTCGGCACCCGCGTCCCCGTACTTTTTACGGAAACCCCTTTCCACCATGAAATGCGACACCGTGGTGGCGGCGATGGCCATTATGACCACGCAGGAGAACGTCACGGACTCCAATGCGCCGGACATAACTCCGATGGTGGCGATGACCATGACCACTTCCGCCTTCGGCACCATGCCCCAACCGATTATATTCATGGACCTGCGGTCCAGGGAACGGTCTCCGGCCTTCGCGCCTATCGAACATGCCAGATACTTCGCGAGTATGGCTATTGCCGATATACCGACCGCGAACGCGATTACTTCCGTCGACGCAAGGTCGCTCAGAACTACGCGTATGCCCACGCTTATGAAGAAGAAGGTCATGAAAAACTCCTTCAGGGGCTCGATCTCTTTGATGAGATGCCATTCTTCCGCATTATCAGCGAACATCATACCGGCGAAGTACGCCCCTATTATCACCGAAAGACCGATCTGGTCTGCCGCTATCGCCAAGGCAAAGCATACTCCGACCCCTACGAAAAGCATCGTCCAGTCTGGGTGCTCGCGTCCCCGGTGTCTGTTGATGGAGTCGTGTATCTTGGGCATAATGTAGATGCATACGACGAGTGCCAGCACCACGAAGAGCAACGATTTGAAAACTATGGTTACGACACCGGAGGGCGACGTGTCTCCTCCGGCTATTCCTGACATGACCGCCAATATGACCAGGGTTATGATCTCCGATATAATGGCGGCCCCCAATATGATCTTGCCCTCTGTCGTGTTCGACATCTTCAGGCTTTTCAGCACGTGGGCGGCGACCCCTGCGCTGGTCGTGATCAGTGCAGTGGCGATGAAGAGCGAAGACATCGTGTCCCCTCCGGTCAGGCCCATGAAGATAAAACCCAATGAGAAAGGCACGGCGATACCCAGAATTGCCGCGAATATCGCCGGCCTGCCCACCTTGAAAAGGTCCGAGACCTTGGTCTCCAGTCCCACCGTGAACAGGAGGAATATCACTCCCAGCTCGGAGAACAGCATCAGGACGTTGTAACCCTCGCTACCCGGCAACGTGGGCGTCTGTACGGTTATCCCTATCTGCTCCAGGAGGTTCCATCCTCCGAGGCCGGCTATGACTATGTTCGCGGCGAGGATCCCGAAGACGATCTCCCCCATCATTCCGGGCAGTCGCATCTTCTCGAAGATGAAGGACCCCACGTTTGACAGGAAGAACAGCACGAACAGCATCACTACCAGTGATATTACGTCCACGAAGACCGCAGGAGTTGACGGAATAAAAAACCAGAGGGAAAAAAGAACGGCCCCCTCCCTTCTATGATCTCACGATGGAAAAAGTATAAAAATTATATTCCACCAACCCATTGGGCCTCCCGTGGCTGAATCTGTTTATAGGACGAAACGCGGGCTCTGGTACTATATCGCCCCCACATTGGCCGTCGCCGTGGCCGTGACCTGGTTCCTGGCCTTGGACGGTTGGGTCTGGACTGCCGTGTGCGCCGTCGCCGTCGCAGTGATGGTCTTCGTGTTCGTGGCGACCACTTTCGTGTACCGCAGGACATATTACACCGTGACCGCGACCTCGGTTACCATCGATTCCACCGACGGCCGGATAGACATTGCCTTCTCGAAGATCACATCCGTGGATACCGAGAAGGACGACCGCTCCGCGTTCTACGGGATGTCGGGCGACACCGTGCGCATAAAGTTCGGGAGCGCCTCGTCGGTCATAATATCTCCCGCCAGGAAGAAGGAGTTCCTCGAAGAGCTCGGGAAAGCGGGAATAAACGTGGTTACCTGATATTATCAGTCGCTTACGGTCTCCTCGGCGGACTGAATACATTTGGTCAGCACGGAGTAGGCGTTGATCATGTCGCTCTCGCCGACGATGAATATCGTGTCCGTATAGCAGCTGACGGTCTCTTCGATGTTGATCCCCGCATCGGAGAGGTTTGTGATCAGATACGCTATCACTCCGGTGGTCTCGACTATCTTCTCAGGGGATTTCACCACGATCTCGACGAGGTTCTCCCTGACCTTTATGATGTTGAACCTTCCGACGGTGTCCATGATCCTGTCCTTGAGCATCTTGTCCGCGATTATCGTGACGGCCGAGGCGGACTGGACCACCTGCATTATGGAGTTCTCGTTCCAGAGGTCCTTGAACAGGTTGTCCATCTTATGGAGCACCGACCAGTCGTTCTTCGCTGTGACGATGCACGTCTTGGTCCTCATCTCCAGCCTGCTGTCCTTGAGGACGCCGAGTATGTCCATCTCATGGTTCGTTGTGAGGCTCAGCTTGGAGGCGTACCTGCGACAGGCGATCATCACCGCCTCCTCATTATCGACTCCTATGTCCTTCATTATCATACGTGCCAGGGACGAATAGTTGATCAGGCCTTTCGCCACGCAGTCCTTGATGCTCGGATGCGTGTCGATATATACCCTGGTCTTCTCCGCCAAACTCTCTTTCGACAATCCCTTGGACATGGTCCGGACATGATTTTCTAAGTATATTATGTTTTATTATGAACAAAATACTGATAAAAAGTTTCAGATATGCTCACTCTGTATACCCGGACATAGACTGGAATATGATTATTGAAAAGATTTTTTTATTGTGAATTTGAAGTCTGACCCATACGGAATGAGGAATTGGTGCTCCGGTGCAGAATATCGATATCGGGATCGATCTCCCTTCACTGCCCGATCGGAGGCCTGAGGTCGTCGAAATGATACTTGCGATAGCAATTGACGATTCTCACTAAAAATCATGATAATTTGCCGATCATCGTATCGGGATTTTCATACTTGGAAATATTATCCAATTATTCAATTGATGATCGTGTTTCCTTGCAGCCAGTCATTTTTTGTATCGACGATGCAGAACATAGGCATTAAATATGGAATAAATAATGCTGGACATATAATCCAATAATCAGGATCTGCGGTTTTTTAAACCGTAAAAAGCCGCCCTTTACTGATTATTTACTGAATGGTGAGAATATGGACAAAAAATTCATGGCGATCTTCGCCGTAGTAATCCTTGCGATCGCAGGCATTTCCGCATATGCGGTCGTCGGCAGCAGATCGTCCGGCGACGACAGCAGTACCGTGACCATCACTCAAAACGACGGCACAGAGGTGGTCGTTCCCACACCTGTTTCCAGCGTGTGCGTCGTGAACACGAACGCGGCCGAATTCCTTTCTATCCTCGGACTGAGCGACAAAGTGGTGGGCGTAAGCTCCACGATGAAGACGAAGCCGACAGAGGATTGGTGGGCAGAGCGTGAAGACATAGGGTCGTATAACACTCCGAACCCGGAAAAAATACTCGATACGGGCTCCACGGTCGTAATCGGGCAATGCACCTCGATGACCATAACGAACGTCGATGCGCTGACCGCCATGGGGATCACCGTCATCCTTCTGGACTGCTACGGCTTCGAGACCCAGGTCGGCGACGTGAAGCAATTGGCCAGCCTATTCGAGGACGATGACGCCACTGAGATCGCCGATCTGTACGAGGATTTCTTCAACGGTATCGTTGAAACGCTGATTGCCGCAAGCTCTACGCTGACCGAAATCGAGAAGAAGACCTTCGTCGCCACCATGGGCACAAGTGCCAGCTCTAAGTATTATACCGGGACCGCAGAGCTTTCCGGGATGCTCGGGGAAATATGCGGACTCAAAAATTCGATCTCAGAGATAGACAGTTCCGCCACCTCTTCTTCGGCATCCATATCTCAGGAGTCCATAGTTGAATATTATGACGATAACGGGATCGACCTGTTCATTCTGCGCAATACCACCGCATACGACCAGGGGCAGTCCGAGATCGAAGCATTCCTGTCATCGCATCCCGTGATCGACAGCAGCAATATGTTCGACAGCATGATCGTCATAAAGACCGTAGACTCAAAGGTGCTTTCGGGGCCCCGCTGTTTCGTGGCGATGATATTTTTTATCACGTTGATCTACCCCGAACTGGATATCGACGGACTGACCGTTGAAAATGCCATATCGGACTACAATTCCACATTCGGAACGAACTGGACGTCTGAAGAATTGTTCTACCGGTACGCCGGCTGACTCGATAGGTATGAAAATCAAGGGCAGAATATACATGACGGCCTCTGGAGAAGCGGAAAAGACTGAAGAGAAGGATCGAGCCGGTCTCAAAGGCAGAGGGACTTATGTAAAAGCAGTCTACGACGCGTCGATACGGAAAAAGAAGACATTCATTGCCGTGATGGCGGCCGTACTGCTGGCCATGGTGATATTGTCCCTCAGCCTCGGATCGGTGAGGATCCCCGCATTCGACGTGCTGGCATGTCTGTTCAATCAGATCGCCCCCGATACATTCGCCCTTTCGAAACCGTACTACTCGAACATAATAATCAACGGCAGAGAGCCGCGCATACTGCTCTGCATCTTCACCGGCATCGCGCTCGGCGCGTCCGGGACGGTGATGCAGAGCCTTCTCAGAAACCCGCTGGTGAGCCCGTTCACGTTGGGCGTTTCGTCGGCCGCGGCTTTCGGCGCTGCGATGGCGATAGCTTTCGGCGCCGCCATATTCGGTTCCGCATACTACGGGGTGCTGGATGTGATGGGCATCACGTTCTCGGCGAAAACACTGATCACGATACTTTTCGCCTTCATGTTCGGAACGCTAAGCATGGCCCTGGTGCTGATCATTTCGAAGAACAACATCGCGTCCCAATCCGTGCTGGTTCTGTCCGGGGTCGTCGTAGGATATCTGTTCCAGGCCGGAGTGTCGTTTGCAAAGTACGTTTCGGACGATACCGCCCTCCGCGAAATAGTGAATTGGCTGATGGGAGGGATGTGGGGCGCCACATGGAGTAGCGTCTTGTTCATCGTTCCGATAGTGATGGTCGGATTCTTCCTGCTGGAAAGCCGGGCGGTGGACATGAACACCATGTCCGGCGGGGACGATGTGGCGAAAAGCCTCGGGATAGAGGTCCATAAGATCCGCAGGGACCTTCTGATCGTCTGCACCCTTATTACGTCCGCTTGTCTCGCGTTCACGGGAGTGATCGGTTTCATCGGCCTGATGGCCCCCCACATCTGCAGGATACTGATCGGCAACGACAACAGATATCTCATACCGGCATCCGCTTTGATGGGAGCGATCATCCTTCTGCTGTCCGATACGGTAGCCAGGATACTGATGAGCCCCCAGGAGATCCCCGTGGGGATACTCCTGTACATCATCGGAGGAGTGTTCTTCATCTGGCTTGTCTCCAGGAAGAACGGGAGGTATCTGGCATGAAGATGTCCGTGGAATCCCTTGTCCAGGGATACGACGGCAACACCGTGATCGAAGACATCGATTTCCAAACCCATACGGGGGACGTCATGTCTGTGCTTGGGCCCAACGGGTCCGGTAAGTCCACACTGATAAAAACGCTCTGCAACCTCCACGACCCCATGGCCGGCCGGGTGAAAATAGATGGTCGCGACATCAAGGAATACAGCAGGACGGACCTTTCCAAGATCTTGGGCTACGTGCCCCAATACTACAACTACGCCCAGTTCACGACGGTGCTGGATACCGTATTGATGGGAAGAAGACCGTATATTAACTGGGATTACACGGAAGAGGACCTGAACATGGCCGAAAGGTCGATGTCCAGAATGAACGTGCTGGACCTCGCGTCCAGATACATTAACGAGATATCCGGAGGGCAGCTTCAGAGGGTTTTTATCGCGAGGACGCTGTGCCAGAATCCGAACTTCTACATATTCGACGAGCCCACTAGCTCGTTGGACCTTCGGCATCAGATCCAGACCATGAAGATTATGCGCGAGATCGTCCACGGACAGGACCGCGGAATGATAATTGCGCTTCACGATCTGAATCTGGCACTCAGATATTCCGATAAAGTGCTAATGATCAGCAACAAGAAGATCTACAGCTACGGCACACCAGAAGAGACCATCACGCCAGATGCGATAAAGGACGTATATGGCGTAGAAGCAGATATAATTGAGAGCGAAAAAGGACCGTTCGTCCTGTCCTATGATTCCTGCTGAAATAAATGATTTACCGAATGACGACCAAGGCGATACTCATGAAAACTCTTAAGCTGGCTCTTGTTCAGATGCGGTCCGTGGTTGGTGAAGCGGATGCGAATCTGAAGAAGATGATGATGTACATCGACCGTGCCGCGGAAGGGAAAACAGACATCATCTGTTTCCCCGAAATGTCCCTCACGGGCTATTCTTCGGAATACGTTCGGAACGACCTGTTATCTGACGATGATCCTCTCGTCGAGGCTGTCAGAAATGCCGCTTGCGCCAAGGGCGTCATCGTTGTTTTCGGGTACATGGAGGAGAACGGTGAAGACCTGCCGTATTTGACGCAGTCTGTCGTGTGCCCCGACGGTAAATCTATGAAATATCGCAAAACTCATCTGGGCATGAGAGAGGACAGACGCTTCGCAGAGGGGGATTCCATAGCCGTCCTCGACACGGAAAAAGCCGCCGTCGGTGTCGCATTATGCTGGGAAGCGCACATGTCCGACATATTCACCGTCCTCAGGAGTAAAGGCGCGGAGCTGATCGTCATACCTCACGCATCAAACCTCGGAGGCGGAAGAAGGAAGGAAACATGGCTAAGATATCTTCCCGCAAGAGCCTGGGACAATGATGTTTATGTCGCCGCATGCAACTCGACCGGTGATAATGGGAGAGGATCGGCGTTCGGAGGCGGATCTGTTGTGCTTGACAGGAGGGGCATCCTACTCTTCGAAAATTTCAATGTGGCCGAGTCGATCGACCTTATCGAACTGGAAGGATTTGATCGCGACGACGGACCGCAGGACGATATGTGCAACATCAGGTACTTCCAAAGAAGGCGTCCGGAATTGTACTGATGCCGCACGTCGACGCGGTCCGATGCTCTAACGATGCCGATGATATGTTCCCCGGCGCGGCACGCAATCGATCTTCGGTCGGGAAACAACCTGAATTCCATTTATATGTTCGTTTATTTTTTGCTTCTGGCTAATTGAAAAGGTTTCAGCTGCCGGACGGTTCGGAGGCGTGACCGACAGCGGTTTTGGCGTTCACTTGATGCCGCGTATGTACATGTTCACCTCCTCTTGCATTTTCCGCACTCTTTGCACCCGGAGCACTTTCCGTTCCTGAAAGATCTTACCGAGCAGTAGGTCGCGAACACAAGCACCGCCGCCACCGCCAGTCCCACTGCGATCGTGGCGAAGTTCATGCAGCGGCCTCCGATATCTTCTGCCTTGCACGGGCGAAGGGCTCCTTGCTGACCAGTATGTATGCTGCCAGCGCAACCGTCGCGAAGGCCGCGACAGTCCAGATGCCGAACGTTCCGTACATGAGCAGGCTGCCGATCTGGAAAATCACCATGGACACGGCATATGCCAGGAGGCACTGGTACAGCACTGCCGCACCTGTCGCCTTCCAGGTCCCGAGCTCACGCCTCATGGCGCCTATCGCCGCGAAGCATGGCGCGCAGAGCAGGTTGAACGCCAGGAACGAGAATCCCGCTATGGGCGTCAGCATGGCCCCTATGATCGGCCATATCTCGTCACCCGACTCGGCAACCTCGGAGAAGCCGAACAGGACGCCGAAGGTGCCCACCACGTTCTCCTTGGCCAGCAGCCCGGTTATGGTTCCCACCGAGAACTGCCATTCGTCGCCCCATCCCAGAGGAACGAATATCCATGTTATGGCGTTGCCTATGTCTGCCAGCATCGAATCGTTGATGTCGCCTACCATCGACATGCTCCAGTCAAAGGCCGAAAGAAACCATATGATGCCGCAGGCCAGAAGTATGAACGTACCTGCCTTCCTGACGAACGCCCATCCCTTCTCGAAAGTGGACCTTATGACAGTGGCTACACCCGGTATGTGATACGGCGGAAGTTCCATTATGAACTCCGACGGGGTCCCTGAAAGCGAGGGCCACTTCTTCAGGATTATCCCTGAAAGAAGAATAGCCAGCACTCCGATGAAGTAAGAGGCGAGGGCTACCAGCGCGGAGCCGCCGAAAAGCGCACCGGCTATGAGCGCGATTATGGGCAGCTTGGCCGAACACGGGATGAACGTTGTGGTCATCGCGGTGATCCTCCGGTCCCTCTCGCTTTCTATCGTACGCGATGCCATTATCCCCGGGACGCCGCATCCGGTACCGATGAGGATGGGGATGAATGACTTCCCCGACAGGCCGAACCTTCTGAAGACGCGGTCCATCACGAAGGCTATCCTGGCCATGTATCCGCTGTCCTCCAATATCACAAGAAGGACGAACAGCACCAGCATCTGGGGCAGGAAACCTAGGACCGCTCCGACTCCAGCTATGAGCCCGTCGACTATGAACGCCGTGAGCACCGGATCGACGGCCATGCTCTCCAGCCATGCTGCCGCACCGGGGATCGTCCACTCACCGAAGAAGACGTCGTTTACCCAGTCGGTCCCCCATCCTCCTACGGTGGTTATGGAAATATAATAAACCAGGAACATGACGCCCGCAAAGATAGGAAGTCCCAGCCAGCGGTTGGTCACGATCCTGTCGATCCTGTCGGAGGTGGTGTATCCTCCGGACGCTCTTTTTGTCTTCACGGAGGAGACCACGACATCGCTTATCGATGAATATCTCTCCGAAGCCACGAGGGAATCCGATTCGTCGTCCTCCGCCTTTTCCAGATCGTCTATTATCTCGGATATCTCTTCCCATGATTCGCCGATCCTTTCTATCGCCAGAACATCCCTCTCCAGGGCCTTGACGGAATACCATCTGAGGTGTCCGTCCGGCACCTTCCCTTCAAGCTTCCCGGAGATCTCGGAGATGCTCTTTTCCAGGGGATCGGAAAGCCTGACCGGCTTCGGCGTCTCGCCGGCCGACGATATCGCTTCGAGAAGCTCGTCCATCCCTTCGCCCTTGAGCGCAGATATCCCGACGACCCTGCATCCCAGTGCTTTGGAAAGTTTTTCGGTGTCGATTACCGTCCCGTCCCTCCTGACAGTGTCCATCATGTTCAGCGCAATGACCGTTGGGATGCCCATGTCCAGTATCTGGCTGGTGAGGTACAGGTTTCTCTCCATGTTCGTCGCGTCGACTATGTTTATTATCGCATCGGGTCTGCTGTCCAGCAGGAAGTCCCGGGAGACGACCTCCTCCGGAGAATACGGAGAGAGGGAATAAATTCCCGGCAGGTCCACCAGCACCGCACCGATGGCCTTTATCCTGCCTTCCTTCCTGTCGATCGTCACTCCGGGCCAGTTCCCTACCTTCTGCGAGCTGCCCGTGAGCCTGTTGAACAAGGTGGTCTTCCCGCAGTTCGGATTGCCCGCCAGAGCTATGACGCGGCTCAATTCCGTGCCCCCGTCCATAGCTCACGCTGTGTCATATCTATAATCGACATATTCTCACTCCACTTCGATCGCTTCTGCTTCGCTCTTCCTCAGACTCAGTTCGTATCCTCGTACGCAGACTTCCATCGGGTCCCCGAGCGGGGCGACCTTCCTCACAATGACCGTGCAACCTTTCGTTATCCCCATGTCCATTATGCGTTTCCTCATTGGTCCCTGGGCGCTGATCCGCATGACTTTGGCGGAACCGCCGCAGGCCACTTCGCGGAGGGTGGCCATCAGGACCCCTCCGGGATTATGAACACCTTAGAGGCCATCGACCTGTCCATCGCTATCCTTGTGCCTCTGATCTCCAGGAGGAGGCTCCCGGCAATCGTGTTCACCACCGAGACGTCTGTTCCGACGACGAACCCGAGGTTGGACAGGTATCTGCGCAGCTCGCATCTTCCCGCGATGCGGACTATCTTTCCGGACCTCCCGTCCCTGACCATGGCCAGCGGCATTCCTCCGGCGGAGGGGGCCGACAGCCCCTCGTCCCCCGATGCTTTTCCGTTCACGCATCCGCGGCAGGAACTGCGGCATGCATTGCATGTTTGTTGCATAAGTTTAGGAATACCTAAATAGTATATAAATTTAGGTGTACCTAACATAATTCTGCATATGTGTGACCTACAGACCTGGGTGAAATAAAAAAGACTGGCACTGTTAAAAGCCGATGTGACGGCAAAATCTTTTGATTAAGGAAAGGTAAGAAGTTTGATTTATCGCACTTCAGAAAACGCATTCTTTGAGAAGTACCGTGAACCTGTCCTTCTCCGCATCGCCGATGATAAGCGGAGGTATCAGGCGCACCACGTTGCCGTGGCAGACATTGACCAGCACGCCGTTGTCGCGACAGTGCTTCTGAACCTGAGCCGCCGTATCTGGAGAATCCATCTCTATGCCGATGATCAGACCGTATCCGCGTACTTCTTTTATCTTGGAGGATCCGACGGACCCGAGGTCGTCCATCCAGCGCTTTCCTACCGATGCGGCGTTCTCCACGAGCTTTTCTTTCTTCATTATGTCGATGACGGCTTTTCCTGCTGTGCAGACCAGCGGGTTTCCTCCGAACGTTGTACCGTGAGAGCCGGGCGTCATAACCTTAGATATCTCGTCGGTGGAGACGAGCGCTCCTATGGGCGTACCTCCCCCGAGCCCTTTGGCCATGGTCATGATGTCCGGTACGACATCGAAATGTTCGATCCCGAACCACTTTCCGGTGCGTCCCATTCCCGTCTGCACTTCATCGACCACCATCAGCGTGCCGTTGTCGGTGCATATGTCCCTTACCGCCTTGAAAAACTCCTCGGAAGCTGTCGCCACGCCCCCTTCTCCCTGCACAGGCTCGACGAGAAGGGCGGCGGTGTCTTTGGATATGACCGATTTTACGGACTCTGCGTCTCCGTAGTCGTAATAGCTGAATGCGTTGCTGATCAGGGGTTCGAAGGTCTTCTGGTACTTCGTCTGCCCGGTGGCTCCCAAAGAGGCTGCCGTGCGTCCGTGGAATCCGTTGAGCGCAGAAATGACCTTGTGCTTTCCGGTATAACGCACGGCGAGCTTCATCGCTCCCTCGTTCGCCTCCGCTCCGCTGTTTACGAACAAGGTGCGGTCCAGGTTCCCCGGCGCGATTTCGGAGATGCGCTGTGCCAGCTCTGCCTGTTCCTTAACATAGTAAAGATTGGACGTGTGGGTCATGCGGGCCACCTGGGCCTGTACGGCGGCCACCCATTCGGGATGCGCGTATCCCAGAGCGTTCACCGCTATGCCGGCCACCAGGTCGAGGTATTTTTTCCCCTCTGTGTCGTAGAGATACGGTCCTTCCCCGTGGGTGAACGCCGCTTCTATGCGTCCGTAGTTCTGGAAAAGGTACTTCTGGCTCATCTCTTTGATCTCTTCGAAATCCATATTATCACTTCGTAATGACTGTTCCCTTGCTGCTTTCGGCCGATATCCCGGACACTATGTTGTCCGGGTCCTTTCCATTCACCATGCGCACTGCGCGTGCTCCGGCCCGTACTGCCTTGATGCAAGCCTCGACCTTGGGGATCATCCCTCCCGATATAGTCCCGTCCTTTATGAGTTCCAGAGCTTCGTCCGTTGTCAGCCTGTCATATTTGGAAGAGGGGTCTTTGATATCTTTCAGGACTCCCGGGACGTCTGTTATCGCTATCATCTCGTCGCATCCCATGCCTGCGGCTATCCCTGCGGCCATGGTGTCGGCGTTGACGTTCAGATCGTCGACCCCGTCCGAACCTATCGGATATATCACGGGGACCACTCCCGCACCCAATATATCGTTCAGCATTCCCGTGTCCACGCTTACGACCTCTCCGACCAGGCCCAGGTCCGCCGTCTTCTGTACACCGTCCTCGCAGTACGCTACGGGTTCGGCCTTCCTGCACAGGGTGCACGCGTATGCGGGCATACCTATGTGCGGCACGTCCGAAGCGTATAGCGCGTCGGTGACCCTGGCGTTTATCTTTTTCAGCACCTTGGCCGCCACTTCGAGGCCGTCGGCGTCCGTGACCCTCACCCCGTTGACCTTGGTGGGCCTCATGCCGAGCCTTTCCATCTCTGCCGATATCTCGGGGCCTCCCCCGTGGACCAGTATGACCTTGTGGCCGCTGTCGGTCATCTCCCATATCTCCTCGCAGAGGCGCGACAGGTCTTCCCCGTCGCTTATGGCGTTACCGCCGAACTTGATAAGATATAGCATCCCATCGCCTCATGTGGCATATTCCGCGTTGATACGGACATAATCGTATGTGAGGTCGCATCCCCAGCCGACGGCGGTCTCGTCCCCGGTGGCCAGGTCCACGATTATCGTCACTTCTTTGTTGTCCATGGCCATGCGGACCACTTCTACCGAACGTTCCTCCTGGAACACCGGGGCCCCTCCGTCAAGTATCGGAACCTCCATGTCGCCTCCTTTGATCGTAAGGCGCATCTCCTCGAGGTTGAACTCCGCCCCGCTGTTGCCTATGGCCATCATTATGCGCCCGTAGTTGGGGTCGGATCCGAATATCGCCGATTTGACAAGGGGGGAATTGATCACGGTCCTCACCACATTGCGCGCATCCTCTTTGGTCTTGGCTCCGGAGACATCGACCTCGATCAGCTTGGTGGCCCCCTCGCCGTCGATGGCGATAGCCTTCGCGATCTTCGTCATAAGGTATGTGAGAGCATCTACGAACTCGGGGTCTTCGTCGGCGACACCGCTCTTGGACATGCCGTTGGCCATGAGTATGCTCGTGTCGTTCGTGGACTGGTCTCCGTCCACGGAGACCATGTTCATCGTATCGTCCAATATCTCCTGCCACTTATTTGCGAAAGCGGGGGAGAGCTTGGCGTCCGTCGTTATGACCGACAGCGTCGTCCCGTGGAGCACGCGGAGATGGGGGGCGATCATTCCGCTCCCCTTCGCCAGCGCCGCTATGTACACCAGCGTACCGTCTCCCAGACGGACGCTGACCGCGAACTCTTTCTTCATGGTGTCGGTGGTCATGATAGCTTCGGCCATCTTCGCGTCGGCCTCCCTTCCGGAATCAAGCTCCTTGGCGGCGCGACTGATCCCGTAACGGACCTTGTGCATGTCCATGAAGCGTCCTATCAGCCCTGTGGACATTATTCCGACCTGCTCCGGTTTGAGACCGAGTTCGGCCGCGGCCGCGGACTGCATAGCCATAGCGTCCTCGATCCCGCGACGTCCCGTCAGCGCGTTCGCGTTCCCGCTGTTTATGACGACGGCGGAAAGTATCGGCGAGTTCTGCTTGATCATGACCTGCACCGGTGCGGCCCTGACGTTGTTGCTCGTGTATCCGACGAAAGCGTTCGCCGGGACTTCCGAGTAAACCATTCCCAGGTCCAGAGAGCGGTACTTGACCCCGCTGTGCACTCCGGTTGCCTTGAATCCTACGGGGGTAGTGACCCCTCCATCTATGGTGTTCATCTGTTCACACTCCGAGTCCGGGCGATTTCAGCCCTTCTTTCTCTTCAAGTCCGAGCATCAGGTTCATGCATTGAACCGCCTGCCCCGAAGCTCCTTTAACAAGGTTGTCCAGCACCCCGAACGCCACGGCGCTTCCGCCGTCGGCATGGGAGGCCACCTGCGCGTGGTTGGAGGCCACGACCGCCCTGATGGACGGTTCTTTTACGTAGTCGACGAAGAACTCTCCGTCGTACGCTTTGCGGTATATCCCGTCGAGCTTCTCCTGGTCCGCCTCTTCCGAGAGACGGACATAGCAGGCAGAGATGATCCCGCGCACTATGGGGACGAGATGCGGTACGAACAGCACGTCGGCCCCCTTTCCGGAGATGTCGCCCACCACCGCCTCTATCTCGGGCGTGTGTCGGTGCATCCCGACGCTGTAAGGTATGACGGACTCGCCGCATGTGGGGTGGTGCAGGCGAGGAGAAGGGTTCATCCCCGCCCCCGAAGTGCCGCTCTTCCCGTCGACGAAGACCGTGCCGTCTACCAGGCCACTGCGCATGAGGGGCGCCAACGGAAGTATCGCGGACGTGGCGTAGCATCCCGGGTTGGCGACCAGGTCGGCTTTGGATATGTTGCCGCGGTAGAATTCGGGAAGCCCGTACACTGCCTTCTCCAGGTTATCCGGGTCGGTATGCTGGTGACCGTACCACTTCTCGTACAGCTGTATGTCGTGAAGCCTGTAGTCGCCCGAGAGGTCTATCGCCTTGATACCGCGCTCCATGAGACCTGGCACGATCTTCATCGCCGCTCCGTGGGGAGTGGCCACGAACACCAGGTCCACATCGGCCGATTCGGGGATGGACTCCGTGAATTCGATGTCCGTGTAACCCTTGAGGTTGGGCTGCAGGCTGCAGACCTTCTGTCCCGCGTTCTGACGGGATGTCATCGCAGCGATCTTGACGTCGGGGTGCAGCGAAAGTATGCGCGCGAGCTCTCCTCCCGTGTAACCCGTTCCCCCGATAATGCCTATGCTTTTCACTTCTATCCCCGTAAACCTATATGATGTCCGAGCATTGTTATACTGTTAAAAAAGATATTGTTCGATTTGAGACACAAGCTGTATATACCGTAGCCATGGTGACAATTTGGCTCTCACGGAACGTTTCGGTTAGCGATGCTGGATTCGGACTCGGCGTGGGGGCGACATCCGTGCCGAACGGAGTGCCGGGCCCTGTCTGGGGCCTGGCGGGCGCCATACCGTGTCCGTACCACAACAATATAAATAAAAAAGGCAATCGAGCGGGAAGATAACATGACAAACAAAGAATGCTCCGACAAAGGCAAGAAAACGGGCAGGGATAAGGTAGTCCTTGCATACTCCGGCGGCCTGGACACGTCCGTGGCCATACGCTGGATTCAAGAGGAATACGACCTGGACGTCATCGCTGTATCGATCGACGTGGGACAGCCTCCGAGCCAGGACGACATCATCGCTCGCGCGCTGAGGAACGGAGCCCTCAAAGCCGAGCTCATCGACGCAAAGGACGAGTTCATCGAAGAGTACGCCTGGGCCGTCTTGAAGTCCAACGCGATGTACCAGGGCGTCTACCCTCTGAGCACCGCCGTGGCAAGGCCCCTTATGGTCAAGAAGCTTGTAGAAGTGGCCAACAGGGAGGGTGCGAAGTACATTGCCCACGGATGCACCGGAAAGGGCAACGACCAGGTCAGGTTCGACGTCGGCATCGTTTCGTTGAACCCCGACCTGAATATCATAGCCCCCATGAGAGACCACCCGACCACCAGGGAACAGGAGATCGAGTACGCCAAAGAGAAGGGCATCGAGATAATCGTCAAGAAGGAGAGCCCTTACTCCCGGGACGAGAACCTTTGGGGCTCCTCGTGCGAATGCGGAGCCCTGGAAGACCCTTGGGCCGAACCTCCGGCAGGCGTCTGGCAGAACACCGCCGACCCCGAAAAGGCGCCGGACGTCCCCGAATACGTCGAGATCGAATTCGAAAGAGGGGTCCCGGTCGCCCTGAACGGGAAGAAGATGAAGGGCGTAGAACTGGTAGAGGCCCTCGACAAGATAGCAGGCAGGAACGGCGTAGGAAGGATCGACCACGTGGAAGACAGGCTCATCGGGATAAAGAGCAGGGAAACCTATGAGTGCCCCGCCGCCGTAACACTTATCACGGCCCACCGCTCGCTCGAGGGCCTTACCATGCCCAGGGACACTATAGAGTTCAAACGCATACTCGAACAGAAGATGTGCCAGATAATATACGACGGTCTTTGGTTCGACACGCTCCGCGGAGCGGTCATGGCCTTCATAGACAAGACCCAGGAGCATGTCTGCGGAACCGTTCGGGTCAAGCTCTACAAGGGAAGCTGCACCGTGGTCGGAAGGAGATCCGACAACTCCCTTTACGACGTGGGACTGTCCACGTACGCCGAGGGGGACACCTTCGACCACAGGTCCGCGGTGGGATTCATCTACTGCTGGGGACTCCCCGGAAGGACTTCGGCCGGCGTGCGCAGGAAGAACTCGAAGAAGTGAGCGACATGACACAGCAGGCTCTATGGTCCGGCCGTTTCGAATCCGAAATGGATGATTCCACACTCAGGTTCACGTCGTCGCTGGAAGTGGACGCGGCGTTGGGATATTACGACATCATGGGATCTCTGGCTCATGTAAAAATGCTCAGAAAGTGCAACATTATCCCCAAAGGCGACGCAGATGCCATCACGGCAGGCCTCAAGAAGATTGCCGAGGAGATGGAGAGCGGCGAGTTCGAGATAGATGAGTCCCTGGAGGATATCCACACCTGCGTCGAGTTCAGGCTCACCGAGATAGCGGGCCCTTCCGGAGGGAAGCTACACACGGGAAGGAGCCGCAACGACCAGGTCTCCACCGACTTCAGGATGTTCCTCAGGGATGCCGTGCTTGAGATGGTAGAGAAGATCGAGAGGCTCCGCGTGGGCCTCATCGAGGTCGCGGAGAACAATTCGGAATCAATAATGCCCGGATTCACTCATATGCAGCACGCTCAGCCGGTGACTCTGGCACACCATCTGATGGCATACGTGTTCAAGTTCGGCCGCGACTCCGAAAGACTGATCGGAAGCTACGACAGGATCAACGAGTGCCCCCTGGGGTCCGCCGCCTTGGCCGGGACCACCTTCCCGATAGACAGGAAGATGACCGCCGAGTCCCTCGGATTCAAAAGGCCCACGGAGAACTCCATGGACTCGGTCAGCGACAGGGACTTCGCCGCGGAGATGGTTTTCTGCTCCGCACTGCTGGCGGACCACCTGTCCTCGCTGTCGGAAGAGCTTGTGCTCTGGTCTTCGCAGGAGTTCGGGTTCATAGAGATGGACGACCGCTATTCCACGGGCTCCTCCATAATGCCTCAGAAGAAGAATCCGGACATCGCCGAGCTGATCAGAGGACGCACCGGCTCCGCCATCGGACATCTGGTGTCCGTGCTGACCATGCTGAAGGGCCTTCCCCTAACGTACAACAGGGACATGCAGGAGGACAAGAGGCCCGTGATCGACTCCCTCCAGTCCGCAGCGGACTGCGTGGACATGATGTACAACATGGTCACGACCATGAAGGTGGACAAGAAAAGAATGGAGGAGGCCGTGGGGAAGGGTCAGATGAACGCGACGGACCTTGCCGATTATCTGGTCACCAAGGGGGTCCCGTTCAGGGAGGCCCACGGGATAGTGGGCGCCACCGTGAGGCACTGCATCTCCGAGGGGCTCAGGCTCGAGGAGGTCCCGCTGGCGGACCTGAAGAAGTTCAGCGATAGAATAGAAGAAGACGTCTATGACGTGATATCGATCAGGCGTTGCGTCGAACGCAGGAACTCTTACGGAGGTACGTCTCCTTCTTCCGTCGCCGTGCAGATCGAGAAGGCCAAGGAATCCGTCGAAGACATGATGAACTTCGTCACGTACGAATCGCAGACGTACGAGAGATGCTGGAGCAGGCTCCTGGGATGATCACTCGAACTCGATGCGGTCGTTCTTTTTGACGTCGAACTTGACGCCTGAGGAAGACAGCATCTCGGAGACCCTGTCCGAGATAGAGGCCAGGTCTGTGGTCTTGCTGTAGCTCTTGAGGTAGAATTCCTTCTCGCCTATGGGGAACACGAGCCTGACCTTGCCCTTCCGGTTGTAACCCTCGGGCTTCCTGTTTTTCTTGAGGTCCGAAGTGTTCTCTTCGATGTACATCTGCATTATCTCCTCCTCGTCCGGTAGCTGGCCTATCTCTTTGAGTAGCATCCCGAGGATATCGGGGAACACGGGTGCGAGGTCCTTGTAATCGGATTTTCCTTTAAGGACAAAATGCGTGCTGTAGACTTTCACGCCACCTAATCCTGGTCGGTTTATTAATCACTTTTGACTCTCTCCCAAAAAGGAATTCGCATTTTTTTAATACACCGTAAACATATCCAGCAGTATGAAGGTCGCTTTGACGATAGCGGGCTCCGACTCCGTCGGCGGAGCGGGCATCCAGGCCGATATAAAGGCCATGGGCTCGTTGGATGTGCATGGAGTGTGCGTCGTCACGGCCGTAACTGCTCAGAACACCTGCGAGGTCTCGGAGATATTCCCCGTACCGGGCGAGATCATAGAGGCCCAGTTCCGTTCCGTAGTCAGAGACTGCAAGATCGGCGCCGTCAAGACGGGTATGCTTTATAGCGCGGAAACGGCGAAGCTGGTCGCGGAGCTGCTGGAAGAACATGAGGTCCCGCTGATAATCGATCCTGTGCTCACGGCCGGGGTTGGCGGGCCTCTCGCCGAGAACGGGCTCGCCGAGGCCATATGCAAACATCTCATGCCCCTGTGCGAGCTTATCACGCCCAACAAATACGAGGCGGAAACGCTCTCCGGAATAGAGATCAACAACGAATACGACGCCACCCTAGCCTGCGAGCTCATCGGAAAGGAGGGATCTTCGGTATATCTCAAAGGTGGGCACATAGACACCAAGAAGGTCGTAGACTACCTCTATTTGAGCTCTCAGATCAAAAAATACGAATACCCGCGTCTTAACAGATCGGGCCACGGGAGCGGGTGTACCCTTTCTTCGTTCATCACCGCCAACTGTGCCAAGGGAATGAACATAGCATCCTCGGTCGTGAAGTCCCGCGAGCTGATACAGAGGTCGATAGAAACCCAGTACGCGATAGGCAAGGGCGACGAAGTTGTCAACCCGCTGGTGCGCATAGATGCGGGCCCGCCGTCAAGAGAGGTGATCGATGCGCTGGAGACGGCCGCCTCCAGGATCCTGGAGGTCCTGCCTTCATATCTCGTGCCCAAGGACGGGGTGAACATAGCATACTCCGCACCGGGCGCGGAGGGGCCCGGCGAAGTGGCCGCGGTGATGGGGCGCATTACGTTATCCAACGGCAAGCTGAAGAAGAACGGCCCTGTAAAGTTCGGAGCGGCCGAGCAGCTTGGCTACATAGTGCTGGGCATGATGAAGTTCGACCCCGAGATCAGGTGCGCCATGAACCTTAAGTACAGCAGCGACACGGCAGACATAATGGAGGAACTGGGATTCACTGTCGGCAAGTTCGACCGCAGGTCCAACAAGTCGGTAGAATCCCTGGTTGCCGACTCGGTGAAAAAAGCGGGAAAGGTCCCCGATGCGATAACAGATACGGACGCGAAAAAGGAACGTATCATCAGGGTGTTCGGAAAGAATCCCGGAGACGTCGTCGGCAAGGTCGAGTCGGTCTTCTGAGAATAATTTTAAGCCACTTGTTCCGTCTCATGCGACGGAACTTATCTTGATGACAAAGTACAGCGTCTCCCCGGCCGATGGGTCGGAGGTTATCGTTAATACGGGCCCGTCGTCGCTCTGAACGTAGAACTTCTCGGAACCCAGATCGACCCATACCATCTTGTAGGGGTTGCCGTCGATCCCTTCGACGACAATGTCGGACACTATGTTATCACCGACTGTGGTAACGGTTAACTTCGCGGTCCCGTAATCGTTGAGTTCGTTGGAAGCGAGCTCGTATGTCTCGCCGGACACGGGCCTGTTGATTATGCCGACCGCGTTCCTGTCGACGGAATACGTCGCGGTGGCCTCCCATCCGTAGATCGTCGTGAACTCCACGGTGGTCCCGGTCTCGACGGTGAAGTCGTAAAGGGAACTGAACATGTCCTGAGACATATACTGCACGGCGGCGACCGTGAACTGTGCGTCCCTGGTCGTGCTCTTGGAGGCATAGCCGCTTTCGGAGGGTATCGTCACCCTGACTGTGTCTCCTACCTTATGGCCTATCAAGGCGTTTTCGAACATGGAGAGGGCCCCGCCGCTACCGGGGGTCACCGTATAAGCGGAGAACATAGTCTTGCTGAAGTCGCCCTTGATCGGATAGTTCTCGGAATGAGACTTCACATTGGTGTCGAATATCAACGCCCCTTCTTCGTCGTAGTAGTCGTAAAGGGACCCTGTATAGTCCACGGTGACCGTGGAGCCCGGTTCCACCGTTGCATCGTCAGAGCCTGAGATGTAATTATCGTTGACGAACACGCCGAGTACGGCTGCTGCCGCCAGAAGGAAAACGACTACGCTTATGGCCGTTATCGGCTCTATGTCCCTCTTCATTTTCTGCTCTGATGACATGTCGGAGTGACAAATGGAGCTCGTTTATTAATAGGTAGCGTAAGCGCGCGCTCAAACGTTTTTAATACAACCCTCCTCATCCACAAACACGGGCGCCGCCCTTTCTGTGGGGACGGAGCCGATAAGGACATGGTCTCATGAGAGCACTGTATATTCACGCGGACTCGATGGAGTTCGAAGCTAAGGAGAAGACCAAGGTCGCCGAGGAGATACCCGACAACCTTCACAACGGCAGGATGGAAGAGGTACTCGTTGCGTTCATCACCGTAGAGAGCAGCGACGAGGACGCCCTTCAGGACGTGGCGGCGGAGGCCTCGAAAGATATCCTCGCCACCAAGGAGAAAGTAGGGGCGGAGCGCATCATGCTCTATCCCTACGCCCACCTGAGCAAGGACCTGGCGAAGCCCAAGGCCAGCATCCAGCTCCTGGACATGATCGAGAAGATGGTCGCCGCGGACGGGACGGAGGTCGTCAGGGCACCGTTCGGATGGTACAAATCCTTCGACGTCAAATGCAAAGGCCACCCGCTGTCGGAGCTCTCGAGGGACTTCACCGGGAAGGCCGCGAAGAAATCCGCCCCCAAGGGAAAGGACGTGTACTTCGTGCTCACCCCCGAAGGAGAGGAGGTTCGCATCGAGGACTACAGATCGACCTCCGATTGCATGAGGTACATGATCGACAAGGAGGCCCTCGGTAAGGAGGCGCCCGCGGTCAAGGAGCCCGACTATCTCAGGCTCTGCAAGAAGTTCGGGATACAGTGGGAGTCCATGTCGGACGCAGGCCACATGTGCCTGGCGCCCCACGGCGCGATGATGTTCGACCTGATCTCCGACTATGCGACCCAGATCGTCAACAACTCCGGCTTCAGCGTCTACAACGTCAAGGGCACCAACATGTTCTCCCTGGACGAACCTGCGGTCAAGGAGCATGCCGACCTCTTCGGCGACAGGCTCTACACCGTGGACACGGGGAAGAAAAAGTTCGTGCTCAGATATGCGGCCTGCCACCAGCAGTTCGCTATGATCCGCAACTGGAACATAAGCTACAGGAACATGCCCTTCGGAGCCTTCGAAGTGGCCGACTCGTACAGGATGGAGCAGTCCGGGGAGACGATGCTGTGCTTCAGGACCAGAAGGCTCAACATGCCCGACTTCCACGTCATGTGCAGGACCGTCCCGGAGGCTCAGGACAGCTTCCGTTTCCTGGACGGCAAGATATACGATGAGATAGAGGCCATAGGCAGAGAGTACGAGATGCTCGTCAACTTCTCATCCATGCAGGCCTACAGGGACAACAAGGACCTCATCCTCAAGCTGTGCAACGACCACGGCAGGGACGCCCTGATACACATCTATCCCGAGGGGATCAACTACTACTGGACCGTTAACATAGAATACCATATGCTGGACCAGATGAAGAGGCCCAGGGAGATCGGTACCGTCCAGATAGACATAGGCAACGCCCAGAGGTTCGGCATCACCTACTCTGACGAGAACGGAGAGAAGCAGTATCCCGTGATACTCCACTGCGCCGTCATCGGCTCCATCGAGAGATGGATGTACACCTTGCTGGACACCGCCGTCGCCCTTGAGAAGACCGGCGTCCCGGGATATCTCCCTGTATGGATCGCCCCCGAGCAGGTGAGGCTCATGGCGAAGAACGAGGAATGCGTCGCGGAGACCCTGAAGGTCGCCGAGGCCGTCCGCTCCGCCGGCATACGCGTCTCCGTGGACGACACCGATGCCACCGTGGGCAAGAAGGTCCGTCTTTCAAAGCAGGACTGGTGCTCGTACGCCGCGGTCATAGGCGAGATGGAGATCGAGTCCGGACAGCTGAAGGTGTACGTCAGGTCGGAGAACAGGGACGTCGACATGACCGTCGACGAGCTGGTCTCCCGCATAAAGGCCGAGACCGAGGGGATGCCCGTCCGCGGCATGTACATGCCGTCCGAGCTCAGCAAACGCTGCGGATTCTAAACCATTATGCGGGCCGGGCCCGCTTCAAACTTTCTTTACTTTCCACTGTCGGGCGGAAGGCTTCTCAGGGATGCCTGCGATGGACTTATACTTCCGACGCCCATCCGACCGTCATGATAGACCTGTATGTCGTGACCGATTCTTCTCTGTCCAACGGAAAGACAGACGCCGAAGTTGCCAGGCTTGCATATGAAGGAGGCGCCGAAACGGTACAGCTCAGGATTAAAGACGGCTGCGGACGCTCGATGCTGGCACAGGCGAAGGAGATACGGAAGGCCGCATACGAGATGGACAGATTCTTCATAGTCAACGACAGGGTCGACATCGCCATGGCCTCGGGCGCCGACGGCGTCCATCTGGGCCAGGACGACATGCCCCTCGAGGATGCCAGGCGTCTGATGGGCGATGATGCCATCATCGGGATATCGGTATCGAACGTACGCGAGGCCGCCGAGGCATACGAGGGCGGGGCGGACTATCTCGGGATAGGGCCCATATTCTCGACGTCAACCAAACCGGACGCGGGCCAAGCGATAGGGCTGGACGCGATAATTGACATCCGGAGGGAGGTGCCGCACATCCCGCTGGTGGCCATCGGCGGGATCAATCAAGGGAACATCAGGGACGTCATGCTCGCCGGTGCGGACGCGGCGGCCGTGGTCTCGGCCGTCGTGGCGCAGGGCGACATCAGAAGGGCAGCGCACGACCTCAGGGACATTATATTGAAGGTCAGGCCCCATGTCCGCGGCCTGTGAGATCCGTCGGACAAAGATATTGTAAGACATCAGAACATACGGCAACCGGAGGATTTTCCATGAGAGCTAACGGAAAAGAGATTATGGTCCGAGAGGGGACCACGTTGCATGAATTCCTCGTCTCCGCCGGATACGACACGTCCAGGGTCGCCGTTGAACTGAACGGGTCCGTTTCTCCAAAAAAGACCTACAAAGAAGTGATGCTGAAAGATACGGATCATATAGAGATAGTCAGCTTCGTCGGGGGCGGATGAATTGCCTGTTAAAGTCGGCATCGCCGGCCTCGGCGGTCTGGGTTCCAACGTGGCAGTGATGCTCGTAAGATCGGGCTTCACAGACCTCGTGCTTGCCGATTTCGACACCGTGGCTGAATCCAACCTGAACCGTCAGGCATACTTCAGGAAGCATATCGGGATGAAGAAGACCGATGCCTGCGCCGAAATACTCAAGATGATCGACCCGGATGCCGAACCGGAAACCCGCGACGTACGTCTGAACGAGGAAAACATATCCGGCGTGTTCGGGGGATGCTCGATTGTTTGCGAGGCCCTCGACGGCGCCGAGGCTAAAGCGATGCTTGTGAATACTCTGCTTTCCGAGATGCCTGGCACATACGTAGTGTCCGGTTCGGGGATCTCCGGCTGGGACCTCCCCGAAGGAATAAAGACCAGACACGTGTTCAAAAGGCTGTTCGTCTGCGGCGACGGAATCTCCGACACTGGCGACATGCATGCTCCCAGGGTGACCGTTTGCGCCGGTCACCAGGCAAACTTAATTCTGAGATTGATATACGGAATGGAAGATGAAAAAATTGAATGAAGACCTGCTTGACATCGGAGGTAGGAAGTTCCGGTCCAGGTTCATCCTCGGATCGGGAAAGTTCAGCCTCGAAATGACACGGACGGTGATAGAGAACGGAGGTGTGGAGATGGCCACGCTCGCGGTCAGAAGAGCGAACGCCGGAGGGATGGAGAACATATTGGACTACATGCCGCACGGAGTGACGCTGCTGCCCAACACCTCCGGTGCGAGGGACGCCGGCGAAGCGGTCCGAATAGCGGAGCTGGCAAGGGAGCTGGGCTGCGGGGATTTCGTCAAGGTGGAGATCATCCGGGATTCGAAATACCTCCTGCCGGACAACACGGAGACCGCCAAGGCCGTGGGGCTTCTCAAGGCGAGAGACTTCGTAGTGATGCCTTACATGATGCCCGACCTTTCGGCGGCAAGGGATATGGAAGATGCGGGCGCGGACGCCATAATGCCCCTGGGGGCCCCAATCGGAAGCAACAAGGGCCTTCTCACGAGGGAATTCATCAAGATACTGGTAGAAGAGATAGATCTCCCGATAATAGTGGATGCGGGGATCGGCAGGCCGTCACAGGCCTGCGAAGCTATGGAGATCGGAGCGGCCGCCATAATGGCCAACACCGCCATAGCCACCTCCGGAGACCCGGCGGCCATGTCCAAGTCGTTCAAGATGGCCATCGAGGCCGGGCGCCTGGCATATCTTTCCGGAACGGGAAGGGTCCTTGAACACAGAGCCGAGGCCTCCAGTCCTCTGACGGGGTTCCTCGAGGACAGATGAGATGAGAGATTTCACGGACGCAGAAGACTACGAAGAAGGAATGGAACACATAGACCCGGGTCTGATGACGGGGGTCCTAGAGCGCGCCTCCGCCTATGACTCGGACGACTACTCGGAAAGGGACGTCCTGGGTGTCCTATCCTCGGACGGCATCGGCCCGAAAGGTTTCGCGGCCCTACTTTCACCTGCGGCGGAGCCTTTTCTCGAGAAGATCGCACGGAGGGCGAAAGAAGAGACGATGAAGCATTTCGGCAACTCCGTGAACATCTTCACCCCCCTTTACGCCTCCAACTACTGCTCCAACAGATGCGTCTACTGCGGCTTCAACAGAGAGAACAATATAAAAAGGGCCAAACTCGTCGGCGAAGAGATGGACAGAGAGATGGAGGCGATAGCCTCCACGGGCCTCAGGGAGATACTCCTCCTCACGGGGGAGTCCCGCTTGCATTCGGACCCGGATTACATCGCCGACCTTGTGGCAAGGGCTTCGGGACATTTCTCCAACATAGGGCTTGAAGTCTATCCTATGAACACCGGCGAATACCGCAGGATGCACGAGATGGGGGCCGACTACGTCACGGTCTTCCAGGAGACGTACGACACGGACGTTTACAAAAAGGTCCATCCCGGAGGCAGGAAGAGGATATTCTCCTACAGGTTCAACTCCCAGGAGCGCGCTCTCAGGGGAGGGATGCGCGGGGTCGGTTTCGCGCCGTTGCTGGGCCTTTCGGATTTCAGGAGGGACTCCTTCGCCTGCGGCCTGCATGCCATGGAGATACAGAGAAAATATCCCCATGCGGAGATATCCTTCTCCCTCCCGAGGTTCAGGCCCTTCATCAACCACGAGGATGCAGAGAACGGCGTCACCGAGTCCAAGCTTCTGCAGGTCGCCATGGCATACCGCCTGTTCATGCCTTTCGCGGGACAGACGATATCCACCAGGGAGCGCCCGGGATTCAGAGACAACATCGTCGGGATATGTGCGACGAAGATGTCCGCCGGCGTTAGCGTGGGGATCGGAGAGCATTCCGGCACAGAGAAGGGGGACGCGCAGTTCGACATATCGGACCCCAGGGGCCTGGAGGAGGTCGTGAACGCGCTGGTCGCCAACGGAAGGCAGCCCGTGTTCAACGATTACGTTAAAGTCTGATCGAGGTGAGCCGATGCATTCCAAAGCGAAGATCATCGCCGTGACCGACCGCAGGATAATGGCCAGGCCTTTCGCGGACCAGATCGCGGCCGTAGCAGAATCCGGTGCGGACATGATAATCCTGCGGGAAAAGGGACTTATCGAACCCGAATACAGATATCTCGCCACAGAGTGTCTTGCGATTTGCACCGAATACAGCATTCCCATGTGCGTGAACTCCTATGTCAGGACCGCGAGGGCCCTGAACATCGAGGACGTCCAGCTCCCTCTGGGCAAGATGCGCGAACTGAGGGATAGGGACGGGCTCTCATCTGTCGGGGTGTCGGTCCATTCCGTGAAAGAGGCCAGGGAGGCCGAGAGACTGGGGGCGGACTATCTCATCGCGGGCCCGGTCTTCAAGACCAAATGCAAACCGGATGCGGTCCCGAAGGGGACGGGGCTTATCACGGACGTGTTCTCGTCGGTGGATATCCCGGTATACGCCATCGGCGGCATCACTCCTTACAACATCGCCAGGATCTCCTCGAAGGGTGCTTCGGGGGCCTGCATCAGGTCGCCTATGATGACAGGCGGGAACCTCAGGGTCCTTGTGAGGGAGCTGAGGACCAATTTCGACGCGGGATTAGAGCATCTTCAGATCGCCGGTGATCTTGTCCAGTACTGATACCTTTTCCGGGCCTATCCCGAGGCACGTGATAGAACCGGGCTCGATCTGGGTCCTTCCCGCATCGGTGATCAATGAACAGGTTATTCCCAGGGCCTCCGCCACGGCCTTGAACTCGAAAAGCTCCCGTTCGGAGTCCACCCTCAAGACCACCTTGGCCTGACCCGAATCATACCAGGCGTTGAAGTTTACGGCATCTTTCTTCTTTGAAGCGAAAGCACAGTTCACGGCCGCATGCGCCACCTGGGCTGCGATCTTTCCTTTGGTCATTTTAAGGTCGTTCCTCACAAGGACCACTAACTTGCGGTCGTCCGGATCGCGTCCTGCCATACGTCCGAGCGTACGTCAAGATAGTATTTCAACTAAACCCGAAGGGGGGCGTCAATAACTCTTTTAACATACTCCCGTGTTAGGCTAGACATGGCGATGATCAACATAGAGTACAGACATTCCGAGGAACCCCCGGAGGCCAGCATCATCAGGAGGAAGACCGTCGAGGAGATGAAGAACTACCTCATGGGCCTCGTGGCAGAGATGCTTATCGCAGACATATCGGCGCAGTACGTCGATGCCGTGTCCGAGGGGAAGAACGCGGTCGTGATAAACGGAAAAGATGTCAATGACATTCTGAACGGATTGCAGATCAGGATGCTCGATAACGAGGACGCCTGCGACTCCGGAAAGCCCTCGCTGATAAAGTTCGAAAGGCCTGTCCTCGACTGGAGAAGGGAATTCATTGAGGACATACCCGACGTCCTGATGAAGAACGCCATATCGAAAGCATACGCAGACGCCGCCAAAGACAGGATAATGTGAGCAGATGGCAAGCTTCGAGCTTCTGAAAAGAGACGGTCTTGCGCGGATATGCCGCTTCGAGACACCTTCCGGTTCCATTGAGACTCCGGCGCTTCTGCCGGTGGTCAACCCCAAGATCAACACGGTGCCTCCCCGGGAGCTGCACGACGAATTCGGCTTCGGGGCGCTGATAACGAACTCCTACATCATCAAGAACACGCCAGAACTGAAGGATAGGGCGCAGGCGGAAGGCCTCCACAAGATGCTGGATTTCGACGGCATCATCATGACGGACTCCGGGACCTTCCAGAGCCACATGTACGGCGAGGTCGACCTCACGAACTCCGAGATTATGGAGTTCCAGAAAAGCATCGGCACTGACATAGGGACCGTGCTCGACATTTTCACCGAACCTGAATGGTCCAAAGAGAAGACCCGTTGGGCCACCGACGAGACCCTTAAAAGGACGGAGGAAGCGTGCGCCATGAAGGGCGAGATGCTTCTGAACGGAGTCGTACAAGGCTCGGTCTACACCGACCTGAGGACATACTGCGCGGAGAAGATGTCCAAGATGGACATCGACGTCCACCCCATAGGCGGGGTCGTCCCGCTCATGGAGCAATACCGCTACTCGGACCTGGTCGACGTCGTCATGAGCTCGAAGATGGGGCTCAATCCCGCACGACCCGTGCATCTGTTCGGAGCAGGGCACCCCATGGTGCTGGCCTTCGCCGCCCTGATGGGGTGTGACCTTTTCGATTCGGCCTCGTACGCCAAATTCGCCAGGGACGACAGGCTGATGTTCGTTGACGGGACGTTCCGGCTGCAGGAGATGCAGTCCCTGGACTGCGACTGCCCGGCATGCAGGGGAATCACCCTGGAAGCTCTGAAGAAGATGAAGAACCGCGACCGTGAATCGCTTATCGCCAGGCACAACCTCCACCAGATCAAGGAAGAGCTGGAGATCGTCAAGAGGTATATACGCGAAGGAAGGCTGTGGGAGCTTGCCGAGATGAGGTGCAGGGCCCACCCGGCGATGCTGGACGGATTGAGAAGGCTGGCGGAGTACCGCAGGTTCATGGAGATGCACGACCCGATAAGCAGGGACGGAGCGCTTTTCTACACCGGGCCGGAGACCTACAACCGCCCGGTCTTCCAGAGATACGAGTCCAGGCTCATGACCAGATATGTCCCGCCTTCTGGCAAGGTTATGCTCTTCTCCGACAACGGAGGGAAGCCATACAGCCGTTCCTATGCCAATGAATTCGACATCGCCAGGCGCAACGGCTATACTCCCGTGGTGGTGACCCCGTTCGGGCCGGTCCCCGCGGAGCTGGACGAACTTTATCCCATGTCGCAGTCGCTTTTCCCTTCGATAACCGACAGCGATACCGACAGAAGGTCCATGGGCCTCACCATGGAGTTCCTGCAGAGATATGACTTCGAAGATACCGTTAAACTCGAGAACGTGGAAGACAGGGGCTCTTTGGAGTACGATGCCGACATGCTCAGGGCGTTGGCCGTATCCAGATACCAGTTCGGCATTATCGCCACCGAGGCGCTCTTCAGAGGCAAGGTCGAGCTCGTGAAGAGCAAGAACACGAACAAGATAAGGAACGTAATTTCGGACGGGGAGCACATCTTGTCCATGAGGGCCGGCGACGGAATGTACACCCTCAAAGCGGAGGGCGCGGCCAGGATCGCGGCGGCGGTCCCCGCACCGTATATTAGGGTCGTGGTCAACGACGATTCCGTGCCCTATGTCACCCAGGGGAGGAACGCGTTCTGTCAGTTCGTTATAGACTGCGACCCGGGCATCAGGCCCATGGAGGAAGTTATCGTTACAGACAGGAACGACAGGGTGCTCGCCACCGGAAGGGCGATGATGACTCGAAAAGAAATGGAGTCATTCGGAAGAGGTGTCGCCGTCAAGGTCCGCAACGGGACCTCTGACGAGCCCTGAAGCTTCTTCTGCGATCTTTAGGCAGGCGAGGAGGTCGTCGGCCGTGTTCCTGAGGGAACCGGCCGACGCGGCCTCCATTTTAAAGTTTATGACGTTTTCCCGGACCTCCATGTCCACGTACGTGCCGTTGTCGGGACCCAGCGCGGCCGCCACGGCCGCCGCCGTCTCCGGAGAGCCGTACTCGACCCTGAGGTCCAGGGTGTTCATCTGCTCTTCCCTTCGCGGATCTTTTCTGCGATGGCCCTGCCGACCTGCTCTGTGGTCATTTTACCGCCCAGGTCCGGAGTGGTCTTGTTCTCTCTGAGGCATTCCGTGACCGCGCTGTGGATCAGCTTGCCCTCGCCGGGATACCCCTGGTCCTCAAGCAGCATCTGGGCCGCAAGGACCGCCGCGATGGGGTTGGCTATTCCGCGTCCCGCTATGTCCGGAGCGGAGCCATGGATGGGTTCGAACATGCTCAGCCCGTCGGGATTGATGTTTCCGCTGCAACCCATGCCTAGGCCGCCCTGGAGCTGTGCTCCCAGGTCCGTCAGTATGTCGCCGAACAGGTTGGGCACGGCCACCGTGCCGAAGGTCTCGGGGCGCACGACCATCGCCATGGCCATGGCGTCGACGAACATGAACTCCAGTTCGAGCCCGTACTGGTCGGCCTTCTCCCTGAAAATGTCCCTCTGCATGCCGTACATGTGGGTGATTACGTTGGCCTTGTCGACCAACGTTATCTTGTCGTCCCCGCGGGCCATGGCGAACCTGCACGCGTAGTCGGCGAAACGGGTCATCCCCTTCTTGGAGAGGAACCCTATCTCGAATGCGAAATCGTCATCGTTGGACGGGTCGGCCTTCATGTCGACCTCCAGCTCATAAAGCTCCCTCTTGACCTTAAGGCTCACGTCCTTGCCTCCGAACGAAGGTCCGAACCTTCCTCCGGCGCCCATGTAGAAGTCCTCGGTGTTCTCCCTGAGGAACGTCATGTTGAACGGGACCTCCCTCTTGAGGGGGACGAAGGGGAACCAGGACGTCACGGGCCTCATGTTGATGTACTGGTCGAAGACCGCCCTCATCTTCAGGAGCACGCCCTGTTCGAGTATTCCCGGGCGGACCTTGGGGTCGCCTATGGCGCCGAAGTAGATGGCGTCCTTCTTCCTGAGGCCGTCGATGTCCTCGTCGGTCAGGAGCTCCCCGGTCCTGAGGTATCTGTCCGCACCTATGTCGAAGAGCTCGCCGTCGTAATCGAACGTCGATATCTCGGCCACGGCGTCGAACACTTCGAGCCCCGCATCGATCACCTCTTTCCCTATTCCATCTCCCGGAATGATAGCCAGATGTTTCATAGTCTTCCCTCTTTGACGAGATTCATGAGCCCTCCGGCCCTTACCATCTCGCTTATGAACGCAGGGTACTGGGGGAACGTGTACGTCTTGCCGTCCGCCCTGACCTCGCCCTTGTCCGGGTCCACAGAGATGACGTCGCCCTCTGCGGCGTCCACCTTGCATTCGACTAGCAGGAGCCCGATGTTCATCGAGTTCCTGTAGAATATGCGCGCGAAGGACTCGGCCACGATGCAGGAGAATCCCGCTTCGATGAGCGAGAGGGGCGCGTGCTCCCTGGAGGAGCCGCATCCGAAGTTCTTTCCCGCGACGATCATGTCCCCTTTCCCGACCTGCTGTGCGAACCCGGGCCTCACCTTCTCGAATATGAAATCGTCGAGGTGGTCCAGGTTCGCGGACACCAGGCGCTCGGCGGGGATTATCTGGTCCGTGTCGACGTTGTCGCCGAACCTCCATACTTTTCCTTGGATCTTATCCATCACTGTCCCTCCAGCTGTTCGGGGGTCACGATCTTTCCCGCGACGGCCGATGCGGCCACCACGGCCGGGCCTGCGAGGTAGACCTCCGAATTCTTGTCCCCCATCCTTCCGATGAAGTTCCTGTTTGTGGACGAGACCGCCTTCTCGCCGGCGGCGAGGATCCCCATGTACCCTCCGAGGCAGGCGCCGCATGTGGGCCCGGAGACGAACGCTCCGGCGTCCAGGAACACCTGCATGATCCCTTCGTCGATCATCTGTCTGAAAACCTTCTGGCTCGCCGGAACGACGAGGAACCTCACTCCGTCCGCGACCTTGCGTCCTTTGACCACCTCCGCCCCGATCCTCATGTCCTCTATGCGCCCGTTGGTGCATGAACCGAGGTAGGCCTGGTCGATCTTGACGTCGGCTTCTTTCACCGGGCGTCCGTTCTCGGGGAGATGGGGGAAGGCCACCATCGGAACGATCTTCGAGAGGTCGTACCTGAGCACGGAATGGTATTTCGCGTCCTTGTCCGCCTCGACGGCCTTCCATTCCCCTTTAGCGGTCCCCCTGATGTATTCCTCGGTGAGTCTGTCGCAGGGGAATATGCCTCCTTTTCCTCCGGCCTCGATGGCCATGTTCGAGACCGTGAGACGGTCGGAAACGGATATGTTGGCCACTCCCGGTCCGTGGAACTCGAACACCCTGTAGTTGGCGCCGTCGACGCCGATGTCGGTTATTATCTTGATTATCAGGTCCTTTCCGCATGCTCCGTTGACAAACCCTCCCGTGAGCTCGACCTTGATGGTCTCAGGGACCTTGAACCATAGGCGGCCGGTGGTGAATGCTGCGCAGGCCTCGGTCGAGCCTATGCCCGTGGAGAACGCGTTGATGCCTCCGTAGGTGCAGGTATGGGAATCAGCCCCAACGATCAGCCTTCCGGGAGCCGCGAACCCTTCTTCGATCATGACCTGGTGGCAGACGCCCCCCTTCCCTACCTCGTAGTAGTTCTCGATGCCGTGCTTCGAGGCGAACTCCCTCATCTCCTTTGCCTGCTCAGCGGAAAGGATGTCCTTGTTGGGGACATAGTGGTCGGGTATCAGGACCAGCCTGTCCCTCTTGAGGTCTTTCGTCTTCAATTTCTCGTATTCTCTGAAGGCTATCGGTCCCGTCACGTCGTTGACCATGACGTAGTCGACGTTGGCGACTACGATCTGGCCCGCGTATGCGTCCGTACCTGATTTCTCTGAGAGTATCTTCTCAGCAATTGTCTTTCCCATTATCATTCCTCTGTCTGGCGTAATCCCTGTTTATGGCTGCCATCGTGGCATCCACTGACGTCTCGACGATGTCCAGTCCTACGGCCTTGCCTACGGACAGGGACCCGTCGCCCTGGACGTTCTTAACCATTACGGTGACCTCGCATATGGAGTCGCTCTTACCCGTTATGGCGCTCAGCTTGTACTCTTCCATGGACATCTTGTCGTTGACGGCCTTTCTTATGGCTTTGATGGATGCGTCCACCGGACCTACTCCGGTCTCGGACACGGTCCTTCTCTCGCCCGCGATGTCGACGGTGACTGTAGCGGTAGATGTTATATCTTTCCCGGTGAAGACCGCGAACTGCTCCAGGCTCACCGCCCTGTCGGTTATTACCTTCTTCCACATTATGTGGTCGGCTATGGTCAGCAGTTCGGCGTCGTCGATCTGCTTCCCACCGACTGCCATCTCCTTGACGGCGGCCATCAGTTCTGTCATATGCTCCTCAGGGAACTTGATCCCCAGTTCGTCCAGCCTGCCCTGCACCGAATGTATGCCCGAATGCTTTCCGATGACTATGCGCCTGTCCACCCCCACCAGCTCCGGCAGGAACGGCTCGTACGTTGCAGTGTTGCTCATGACGCCGTGGACGTGTATCCCTGATTCGTGGGCGAAGGCGTTACGTCCGACTATCGGCTTATTGTAGGCCATGGGGAAACCCGTGATACGCTCCACCAGTTTGGACGTCTGCCCTATCTTGGACAGGTCCACGGTCTCGATGCCGTAGTTGGCGAACAGGTTCAGAGCGACCTCTTCCAGGGCCGCGTTGCCGGTCCTCTCCCCTATGCCGTTGACGCATACATGGCATATCTTCGCTCCCGCCTCCACCGCCGCGATGGAGTTGGCCACTGCCAGCCCCATGTCGTTGTGGCAGTGGACCGCGATGGGCACCTTCACTACCTTCCTTATCTCGGATATCAGGTACGACATCGCCCTTGGTGTGATCACTCCCACCGTGTCGGGGATGTTGATGGAGTCCGCGCCCGCGTCCTGTACGGCCGTCAGCACTTCCTTCATGAAGCCCAGGTCGCTGCGGGTGGCGTCTTCGCAGGAGAACTGGACTTTGAGGCCGTGGTCTTTGGCGTACTCGACCGTCCGGACCGCTCTTTCCTTCACCTGTTCGGGCGTCATCTTCAGCTTGTACTTCATGTGCAGCTCCGAGGTCGCTATGAACGTGTGGATGGAGTCCAGCCCTGTGTCTATGACCGCATCTATATCCGACATTGTGCTGCGGGACAGGCTGTACACCTTCGCGTCCAGCCTGCGGGCCGCGATCTTCTTCAGGGTCTCTTTCTCTGATTCGGAAGAGGCCGCGAAGCCCGCCTCGATCATGTCGACACCGAGGTCGTCCAGTGCCGCGGCTATACGGATCTTGTCCTCGGGGCCCATCGCGATCCCGGGGGCCTGTTCTCCGTCCCTCAGGGTGGTGTCGAATATCATGACACCTTCGATGTGCTCAGTGCCCTCGAGCGCAATCTTGTTGTATGGGCTCACGGCGAGCATTTTTTCCATATCCCTAGCGCTTACACTGGTTTGTTTAGTTTTCATAAAAACCACCAAACCGTCATAGCTCGCACTGACTTACTCGATAAGTAGGAGTCCGACGTGCTGTGCGAAGATCATTTCATGACCTCTGACGGTTGGATTCTGATTAGAAACAGCGTATATAAATATTAGGTCGCAGGCCGGGCCCTAGGCGGGTTCGCGGGGGACCTCAGTCCCGTCTGCGCTCCTTTTCCTTCCTCTCGGAGACGACCTTCTTGTACGCTTCTTTTTCGGCGGCCTCCTGCGCCTTCAGTTCGCCGATGAACTTGCGCAGGTCTTCCTTCGCATCCGCGCGCTCTTCCTTGGGCAGCTCTCCGATCTGCCTGCGGCGCTTCTTGACCGCAGCCTTGTTGCGACATCTGTTGTCGGAAAGCCTGTTCTTCATTTCGGCCTCATCCTTCCGACGGTCTGCGGCGATGGCCGCATGTCTCTCTTTCGCCTTGGCGCCGCTTTTGATCTCCTTTTTCGCCACCAGAAACCACCCGGGAATGACGAAGATGAGGGAATGGAGTTATAACATGTTGGTATAGAAGGGTAAAATGTTTGAAGGGATCTCAACCGCGCATCACTGGTTGGACTTCCAGACGCTGTGGACGTTGCAGAGCTCCCTTGCGGTGATCTCCTTCGCATCTGTCTCAAAGAAGGCCTCGGGCTTGTCGCCGGGCTTAAGATAGCTGCGCATGAGCAGTCCGTCCGCGCATATCTCGATGTAGACGATATAATGCTCCGGAGTCATCGGATGTGCTGTCTCCTTTCCGACCTTGACGAGCACTCCTCCGTCCTTCTTCTCGATGTACGGCACATGCTTCTCGAGAGCGAAATCCGCAGACCTGATCTCGACGAGCTCCATGACCTCGTCACAGCAGGACAGCGCGCCCTTTCCCGCATATAGGACCTCTACGTAGTTTCCGCACTTTTTGCAATGATATACTGCTCTGAACTTTGCCATGATCAACCTCCATATGAACTCTATTTAAGACCGTATAATACTTTCTATGGAACGTATAACAGCATTAACTGTTATTACAGTCCATAGTCTGGCACAATGATATTTACAAGGACGCCGCCGACGATATCGAAGATATGAACCCTCTGCATTCTTCCCTGATTTCGGAGGGCGATTTCGAGTCGGTACCGGATATCCTGAGGTCTCCGAGCCATTTGGAACCTGCCGTTATGGCCAGCGCCTTGAAGACATACATCGCGCCCCTGAACTCGGGTTCCGCGTCGCCTCCGCACATCATGCAGGCCATGTACCTGGGCCCCGCCGAACCCCGGGGCCACAGCGTCTGGAACCGGTCGATGACGGTTTTCATCACAGAAGATGGGCCGCTGTAATGGATCGGGGTGCACATGATCACAATGTCCGAGGTCTCGAAGGAATCGTATATCCGGCTCATGTCGTCATCAATCACGCACCCTCGGCCGTTCTCGCAGGAACCGCACCCGGTGCAGTGCGAGATGTCCATGTTAATCGGGTATACCACCTCCACGCCGAAACCCCTGGCCAGGAACCCCTCCCGGGCCTCGGAGCACATGGTATATGTGAACCCGCTCCTGCTTCCGCAGGCGCAGATTATCAAAACCTTCCTTTCCACGGCATCTTATCGGTGTGTTCCTTTTATATGTTTCAGATTATCATGTCATAGGGACGATAAACATGGATGCCTTTGACAAAGCCAAGATTATGGAATTTCCGAGAAGCGTCCTTATCGGCCATGACGTCCTTGACAGACTGCCTGAGATGTGCGCTTCCTTCAGATTCGGTAAGGCCGGACTGATGGTGACCGGCGGGAACACCTACTCGGTTGCCGGAAAGGCCATCGAAGACTACATGTCCGGCAAGTACGAGGTCAGCGTGCTTAAGACGGGTAACGCGACCCTGGAGAGCCTCGAAGAGGTCAAGGCCGCGGCCGCCGAGACAAAATCCACCTTCATTCTGGCAGTGGGCGGCGGTAGCAAGATCGACCTGTCCAAAATAGCGTCGGACGACCTTGGAATACCTTTCATCAGCATACCGACCAACGCGGCCCACGACGGCATGGCCTCGGACCGGGCTACGCTCAAGATGGATATGGGGCCGCAGTCCGTCTCGGCCGCCTCTCCCCTGGGGGTGCTGGCGGATACCCACGTCATATGCCAGTCCCCCTACAGGTTCCTGGCCTCAGGGTGCGCCGATGTCATTTCAAACCTTACGGCCCTCAAGGACTGGGAGTTCGCCAGAAGGCTGAGGAACGAGGATTTCAGCCGTTCGGCCTATTCGCTTTCGCTATACGCCGCAGAGACCATAATGGAAAACTCGGAGCTCATACGCCCGGACCTCGAGGAGAGCGTCTGGATAGCCCTGAGGCCGATAATAATCTCCGGAATATCCATGAGCGTCGCGGGAAGCTCCAGGCCCACTAGCGGATCGGAGCACATGTTCTCCCACGCCATAGATATAATGTATCCCGGACGTGCGATGCACGGGGAGCAGTGCGGAGTCGGGTCCATCATGATGATGTATCTGCACGGCGGAGACTGGAAGGTCATCAGGGACGCCCTCGACAACATCGGGGCGCCCACCACCGGAAGGCAGATCGGATTGAAGGACGAAGAGGTCATAGAGGCGCTGACCGTGGCCGCCGGGATACGCAAGGACAGGTTCACGATACTCGGCAACGGCATAAACCGCGAGACCGCCGCCAAAGTCGCCAAGGCCACAGGGGTCATCTGAGGTATAGAAATGGTCACCATCACGTTTGTATCGGATAATTCTGCAAAGGAGGGGTTCGGGTTCTACTACCTCGGGCCGATGGACGGATGCCGGGACTGTAAGCTCAAGAGCGTATGCCTGAATCTGGAGAGGGGCTCCCTCTACCGCGTCAAGGCGCTGAGGTCTCAGGTCCACGACTGTCCGGAGACAGGGGATAAGCTTAGGGTCGTAGAGGTGGAGAAGACGACCATCCCCGCGGCGATGCCCAAGAAGAACGCCATCGAAGGCGGCAAGGTCACCTTCCAGGAGATAGACTGCAAGATGAAGTGCTGCGCCAACTGGTTCAGGTGCCACCCTCCGTCGGGGATCGGCGGAGAGAAGCTGACCGTCAAGACCGTAGAGGGCGATACCGACTGCCCCTTCGGGGAGACGGTGGTCCTGGTCCAGCTCTTCTGATCAGAACTTCTCCCCGGTTATCCTCTCGTACATGCCGACGTACAGCTTGCTCGTGCGGTCAACGATGTCCTGCGGGAGGGGAGGTATGTCCGGCTCTGAAAGCCCTTTCTCGCGGGCCTCCATCAGCTTTGCGTGGTATCCGGTCTCGCGGTAGTACTGTCGGACGAACTCCTTCGACAGCTCTGCCACCTTGCCCTTCCTGTACTCCTCCGCGTCCCACCAGCGGTCCTCGTCCAGGGTCCCGAATGTGTCCAGCACCATGAGCTTACGATCCTTGTCGTAACCGAACTCCTTCTTTCCGTCGCAGTGGATGAGACCTCGTTTATCCGCCTCTTCGGAGATTATGCCGTCTATCTTCAGCACGGTGGCCTTTATCTCATCGTACTCTGTGTCGCTGAGCCCGGCCATCTTCTTTGCTTCGGCGTCGGTCAGGTTCATATCGTGCTCTTCAAGTTTGGTGGTAGCCTCCAGGAAGGGCCTGGGGAGCTTTTCTCCGTATTTCACGGTGTGTCCCTTGGGGAATCCCAGCTGTTCGGCTGTGACCTTCCCGTCCTTGATGCGGTCCATCAGAGAACCTGCCGCATAGTGCCTGCAGATGATCTCCAGGGGGATCAGGTAGTTGACGGTGCTGCCGTCGATCTTGCTGTAGTCCCTGATAATGTCGACCCTCTTCACCCTCATCCTGTCCGGGGCGGGCTCGCTAATGTAGTGATTGTGGACCCCTTTCTCGGTCAGCAGATCGAACCAGAACTTGGCCGTCCTGCAGAGCGTCTCGCCCTTGTGCGGGATCTTTGAAGGGATTATCTTATCGAAAACCGAGATATTGTCCGTGTAGGCGAACTCCAGCGTGTCATCGTCTACGCTGTAGACCTCTTTGACCTTCCCGGTCATTATTTTCTCCATATCAGCCCGAACGGATGATGGATATTTATTTTCAGCGAGAAGACCGCGAACTTCCGCATACCGGACAGTCGGGGTCCGGGTTGATGGCCACGGTGTCGTATTCGTTCGTGCCAGCGAACATGGTGAACATCTTTCCCGCGGTGGTATCTCCGATACCGGTTATGTGCTTGACTATGTCCGAGGCCTGTACAGATGCGATGATGGAAACCACCGGTGCGAAAGAGTCCGGTATTCGGCCGTCGGAGCCTCTCAGTATGCAACGGAGACAGGGGGTTTTCCCGGGAACCACGAAGGTTGCCTGACCGTAGAATCCGTCAATACCGCCATGTGCCAGAGGTATGTTTTTAGAAACGGCGTATCTGTTGACTACAAGACGCGAACCGATGGTGTCCAGGCAGTCGGCGATCACATCGCATTCCCCCAGGGCCTCGGATACGTTGTTTTCATCGATGAATCCGTTAAATATCTCGATCTCCAGGCCGGGATCGACCTCTCCGAGCCTTTCGGCCAGGATTTCTGTCTTGAAACCCTCTCTGCCGGAATAGAAGAACTGCCTGTTCAGATCGCTTTCCGAAGGGGTGCCGCAGTCTATCAGCCTTATCTTCCCGACACCTGCGGACGCCAGAAGCAACGATGCGTAAGTACCCAGGCCTCCGCATCCCGCAACGGAGACGGCGGCCTCGGAAAGTTTTCTCTGGCCTTCGGGGCCGAATAGCTTCTCCTGCCTGGAATGCCTGCTCATATCTTCTCCGCGATGAAGTCGGCCAGCAACTCGAAGACCGCTTCAGCGGTCTGTTCTCTGACCTCGTCCCTTGTGCCTTCGAAGCATTTCGTGAATGCGAGGGAGCGCCTTCCGTCGGTAATCCCGATGCATACTGTGCCGACGGGCTTGCGATGGGTGCCTCCTCCGGGTCCGGCTATGCCCGTCACGGACGCGGCGTAATCCGAAAGGAACGTTTTGGCCGCACCCTCGGCCATCTCGATGGCCGTTTCTTCGCTGACTGCGCCGGGCTTTACAAGAATATCTTGAGAAACACCTAGGACCCGGGCCTTGGATGTGTTGCTGTATGTCACCGCGCATCCGAGGAAATAATCGGATGAACCGGGAGACTGCGTTATCTTCGCGGATATAAGGCCGCCTGTGCAGGATTCGGCCAGAGAGAGCGTGGAACCGGTGGACCTGAGGGCGGAGGACATCCTCCGAAAGGCCGAGGTCATAGGTTCCCACCGCATATGCCCTTGATGCGGCCCACGCCGTCTATCTCGTCTATCACTTCAGCCACGGCCCCGGGGACCAGCGTGCGCCAGTCTTCTTCGGCCACGATCCTCCTGCGCACCTCCGTGCCGGAATATTCGTCCCTGTTGTACATCGGGGACTCCCTGATGCTGTAACCCGACTCCTCGAAGAGGCGGCGGGTGAAGGGATTGTTGCTGTACACGTATGAGAAGGGCGGGGACATGGACGCCACATGCGCTACCCAGACGGAATAACGGTTTATGTCTTCGATAGGCACGATGCAATAGTTTTCTATCCCTTCATCGAACAGGGTGTTCTCGATCATCAGGTACCGCTCTCCGGCCGTGAAAGGATTCTCAGGAGAGTGGGAGTACTGGGCGCTGCCTATCCCGATCGTCAGATTGTCAGATTCGGAAGCGCACTGGCGTATCACCTCGAGATGGCCTTTGTGGAGAGGCTGGAACCTGCCTATCATCAGCGAATAGTTGTCGTACCCGTGTCCTCCGGACATGATGGGTGATATCTCTCCTGGGTTAAAGCGTTAGGCTCCGCATGGCGCCCCGCCGGTGGCCCTGTCCTGTTCCGACAAGGGTTCGGGTTCGGGTTCGGGCTCTGGCTCCTTCCGAGGCTTGATGGGAGGCTTGACCTCCACTTTATCGACTTTGCTCTCGTACTTGGGCGGGCGCTCCAGCTTCCTCACCGTGGACTTTCCCTCGGGGGTCAGCGGCAACAGCTTTTCCAGATACTGGGTCTTCATTGGGCAGTCGACGAAGGCGTACTCCAGGACGTCGCGCAGGTTCGAGACCGAATAGATATCCATCATGTCATAGAACCTGTCCTCGATGAGGACGTCCTTCACGTTGCTCTCGGGTATGAGGGCCATCTTGATGCCTGAGACCGCCGCCGCCTCCAGCTTCGCTGTGACCGCGCCTATCGGAAGCACCTGTCCCCTGACATTTAGGCTTCCGGTCATCGCCAGGTCCTGGCGTATCGGAATGTTCTCCATAGCGGATATTATGACCGTGGCCATCGTGATCGATGCGCTGTCACCTTCGACGCCTGAATATGTCCCTATGTACTGGAGGTGGATGTCGCTGTCGGTAAGGTTGGTCATGGTATATTTCTTGATGACCGCCGATATGTTGTCGACGGCCTCCTTGGCTATGACGCCCAACTGGCCGGTGGCGACTATGCGTCCTCCCTTCTTGATCTGCGCCGGAGTGACCTCGGCGACTATCGGCAGGACTATGCCCGCGAATTCGGACATCTCCGAATCGGAGTTCATGGCTGCGAGGCCGTTGATCATTCCCACCGTGGACCCCTCTGTCTTGAACAGGGTGTATGCCTTGTTGGCCTCGACGTAGCGGTCAGCTATCTGCTGCTCCAGGCCGCGTGCCGAAGACTTGGCCTCCAGGACGTCTTCCTTTGTGACGACCGATGCCTTCCTCTTCACGGCGACGTCTCCCGAGACGCGGATGAGCCCCCCTAGCTCCCTGAGCCTGAGGGTAAGCTCCCCGCGCCTTCCGGCGCGGCGCTGGGCCTCTTTGATTATCTCGCCCACGGCATACCTGTCGAAGTGGGGGATCTTGGCGTCCTTCCTAACCTCCTGTGCCACGAACCTGGAGATGTCGGTGCGGTTGGCGTCGGTGTCCTTCATGGTGTTGCGCATGTAGACCTCGTAACCGTATCCCCTGATCCTCGACCTTAGGGCGGGGTGCATGCCCTTGAGGGCGTCAAGGTTGCCTGCGCAAACCAAAATGAAGTCGCAGGGCACGGGTTCAGATTTGACCAATGCTCCGGACGAGCGTTCGGACTGGCCGGTTATCGACATCTTCCTCTCCTGCATCGCGGTGAGGAGGGCCTGCTGGGACTCCATCCTCAGCATATTTATCTCGTCTATGAACAGGACTCCCTTGTTTGCCTTGTGTATGTCACCTGGCTCTATCCTGTCGTGAGAAGGGGTCTCGAGGCCTCCGGACTGGAACGGGTCATGCCTAACGTCCCCGAGCAATGCTCCGGCGTGGGCGCCTGTGGCGTCCACGAACGGGGGCGTGTCCCCGGGATCATGTCCGACGAGGACCTTGGGGACGATTATGATCTCGTTCTTCTGGTTGGGGTTCCTGAGGAACAGCAGTATGATGAACACGCTGAACAGGGAGATGAACATTATCGTCCAGTTGTTGAAGAATATGGACCCCATCAGACCAAGGATGATGATCAACATGCTGACATAGATGTACATCGAGCTCTTCTGGTTCTTAATGGCGGCCGCATGGGCCTTCTGCTCGGCCACGATGGCCTTGCCCTTCCCGGACGGGAGCGTCCTTATCCTGGGCTCGTTGAAGTCCTCGGGGTTGTGATAGGCCACCACGTCCTGGAGGTCTTCCTTCGGAAGGTACTCCACCATGGAGTTGGCCAGCATTGACTTTCCGGTACCGGGCTCGCCTATGAGCATCACGTGCCTTTTCTGAGAGGCTGCCTTCTTCATGACCTCAACGGCAACATCCTGACCGATTACACGGTCGGAAATCTTCTCCGGTATGACTATATCTTCGGTGGATTTGAAGGTCTGCCTGTCGATCCACTTCTCTATAGGTTCGTCGGTCGGCTTCTCTTCTATCATATTTTCCATCTTTATTCCTCTTAAATTAGTATGCACTCGTATATAAATATTACTAAATTTGATCACTGACGCCTAGCGAAAAACGCCAACGCTACGCAGAGAACAGCTATTATGCTTATTATAACTATGTCCCCCCCGTGCTTCTCCAGAAAGGTGGGCTCGACGGGGACCTCTGCAGGCCTGATGTACAGTTCCGGCGGGTTGACCACTGAACTTGTTTCCATGAACCCTGAGATATCTGGGTCATGGGATGCCGCAAATGTATAGTCTGTGTTGTACCCGTGGTCGTTAGAGGCTTTCATCAGATAGTGGGCTGTGTTTTTCTCCTCGTTGAGCCCCACGTCCGCCCCGTACCATCCCTCGGAACCTTCCACTGCGTTCCATGCATGCGGATAAGATCCGTCTGGGTCATTGAGCATTCCGCATACGACGGCAACATTGTATGATGCGACCGAGCTGTCAGCGCAATACTTCACGGCGGCGGCGAAACCGAAGCTGTTGGCCTTTCCGAGCACCATCGCCCCGTATGCGGTGTAGTAAAGGGGATTATCTGTGTCCTCGGTGTATTCGGAAAAGCTCCTGAGCTTTGAATCGATCAGCATCATCGCCTCCGAAACGGAAGTGCCGGTCTGTATCCCGATGCTCCCGGCGAAATCCGCCATCGATTGACCGTAGGACGCCGAATCCACGTCCGGAAGCGAGAACGTCACCGTCTTTGCGGCCGGGTCGTACACATATGCTCCGGCCAGGTCGGCAGGCACCTTTAATAGCCAGATCTTCCCGGGGTCGTCAAGGTAGGCGGCCGCGACGGCATGCTTGACCGAATCTGCGTCAGCTTCAGCGGCAAGCGTTGCGGACCATCCGTTCTCAGAGGAGGGGACGGTCGATATTACATCGTACACTGCTTTCTCCTCGTCGTCGAGCTGCGAATAATATGAAGTGAAATTCGCCGTCCCGGCTTCCGAGCTATCGGCTGTGACAAGCGGAAGGAACAGAAGCGGCGATACAAAAACCAGGGCGAGAAGGGCCTTATTATCCATTTCGCCATTATATTGTCAGGTAATAATTAACGATTGTGCAAAATGCTTCGATAAGGGTTAATTATCGCGTCCCATATGCCCGCGCATGAGATTCGATGAGCTCGACGTTCCCGACAACGTAGCCGACGCGTTGCGGGAACACGGCTTTATCGAGCTTCATCCTCCCCAGGCCGCGGCCCTTCCTATTGCCCTGGAGGGCCACAGCCTGGTCGTTTCGGTGCCCACCGCTTCCGGCAAATCTCTCATTGGTTACATTCCGGCGATGAAGAAGGTCATCAACGAACGCAAAAGGGTCCTTTACATCGTACCCCTCAAAGCGTTGGCTTCCGAGAAAAAAGACGACCTGGAATCCTTCTCGCACCTGGGCTTCACCGTGGCCATGAGCACGGGTGACCTAGACTCGGACGACCGGGGGATAAAGGATGCCGACATTGTCGTGGCGACGTCTGAGAAGGCGGATTCGATGATCCGTCACGGAAGCAGATGGATCGATTCGGTGGGACTCGTCATAGCCGACGAGATCCACATGATCCACGACCCGGGGAGGGGGCCCACCCTCGAGGTGGCACTTACCAAACTAATGAGGAGGAATCCCGGCCTCCAGATAATCGCCCTGTCCGCGACCATTTCCAACGCGGAAGACCTGGCACTTTGGCTGGACGCCAAACTTGTGAGGAGCGACTGGCGCCCGGTACCGCTGAGGGAGGGCGTGTTCTTCGACGGGGAGATAACCTTCGACGACATGAAGAAAAAAGAAGTTCCTGCCGAAAAGGACGAGATATGGGCACTGATGAAACAGACCATCAGGGAAGGGGGGCAGTGCCTCGTTTTCGTCAACGCGCGCAGGTCCACGGAATCCTTGGCGGCCAAGTTCGCTCCCAATGTTGCCGAATATGCGGGCAGGAACCTTTCCAAGCAAGACACGGACCTTCTCGAAGGAGGTTCGGAACCCACATCGCTGGGGAAAAAGCTGGCACTTTGCGTTTCATCCGGTACGGCGTTCCACAACGCGGGCCTTACGTACAGGCAGAGGAAGTACGTTGAGGACAACTTCAGAAGCGGGAACATCAAATGCATAGTCGCGACGCCCACTCTGGCGGCGGGAATAAACCTGCCTGCCAGGAGGGTGATCGTCAGAGATACCGGCAGGTTCGAGTCCAACGCAGGGATGGTGCCCATATCCGTAATGGAGGTTAAGCAGATGTGCGGCCGGGCGGGAAGGCCGGGGTACGACCCCTACGGAGAGGCTGTGCTAATCGCGAAGAATCAACGCGACAGCGACCGCCTCATGTACGATTACATAATGCACGACACCGAGCGCCTTACATCCAAGCTCGGCAACGAGGTCACGCTGAGGAGCCACATCCTTGGCCTTGTAGCCACTGGCGACGCCTCCTCGGACGACGACATAGTAGAGTTCCTTCATTCGACGTTCTATGGCAGCACTTCCTCCCTGTTCGGTGTGGAAAGCGTGGTGGAGAAGGTCACGGATTTTCTGGCCAGGGAGGAGATGGTGGAGAAGAACGGCGGCTCGCTGAGGATACTGCCCTTCGGAAAAAGGATCTCCGACCTTTACATCGACCCGAAGTCCGCGGTGATACTCAGGGATGCGGTTAAGAACATGAAGGACGGCACCGAAGTGTTCTCGATACTGCTGGCGGCCGCCCTGACCCCCGATGTTATGGGACTCTATCCGAAGAAGAGCGACGAGCCCAGGCTCACCGCCCTGGCGGACGAGTACGAGAGTAAGTGCCTCTTCGATCCTTTCGAAGACCCGGAGTTCAATTACGAGGTGTTCATGGGCGCCCTCAAGGTGTCTGCGATGACAGAGGACTGGATATCCGAGGTTCCCGAAGACGCAATGACCGAGGCCATGGGCATAGGCCCCGGAGACATAAGGTCGAGGGTGGACATGATGGACTGGATCATGTACTCGATGAGCGAGATCGCGTTCATAATGAGGCCCGACTCGGTAAGAGCTATCAGGCCGCTGCTTACGAGGATAAGATACGGCGTGAAAGAGGAACTGATCGACCTGGTATCGTTCCGCGGCGTCGGCAGGACGAGGGCGAGGATACTTTACGACGCGGGATACCGCAACAGGACAGACATCATGTCAGCTGACGAAAAGAAGCTGGCCTCTCTCCAGCGCATTGGGCCGTCACTGGCGAAAAGCCTAAAGAACCAGGCCGGCGGTTCTTCGGGAAAAGGCACCCCGGTCCCGGATTGGGACCCTGAGGCCGAGGACCTGGACGCCATGGCCGAAGAATTAAGCGTGGAAAAGGTTTCCAAGCAGTCCAACCTGCTGGACTTCTGATCAGAGGGAAAGTATCCTTTCCACATCGGCGACCGAGTTGGCGCACTTTATCGGCGGTTCGCTGTACTTGACCGCGGTGTCCGGGTCCTTGAGGCCGTTTCCGGTGCAGATGGCCACGACCCTCTCGTCTCTGTCGATGATGCCCTGCTCCCTGAGCTTCAGCACCCCTGCGACGGAAGCTGCCGAGGCCGGCTCGACGAACACGCCCTCCTTCCTGGCAGTGAGCTTCTGGGCGTTGATGATCTCCTCGTCCGTAACCGTGGCGGAGTATCCTCCGGTTTTATACATCGCCGTCAGGGCCTTCCTGCCGCTGACCGGGTTTCCGATGCGGATCGCGGTGGCGAGGGTCTCGGGGTTCTCCACCGGGACGAAATCCTCTTCATGATTTCCGAAAGCCTTCGCGACGGGGCTGGAACCTTCTGCCTGAATACCCGTGAGCATCGGCATCCGATCTATCCATCCGACCTCTTCGAGCTCGGTAAGGGCCTTGTAAACGGCCCAGATGTTGGCCGCATTGCCTACGGGCAGGACTATCCTGTCCGGCACGCCGTATTCAAGCTGGTCCATTATCTCGAATAGAACTGACTTCTGGCCTTCGGGGCGGTAGGGGTTGATCGAATTAAGAAGATAAATCTTCCTCTCATCGGCCATCTTCCTGGCCAGTGCCAGTGCGTCGTCGAAGTTTCCGTCGACCGAAAGGACCTTGGCACCGTAGAACAGCGCCTGTGCGAGTTTGCCCGCGGCCACTTTGCCCGATGGAAGGAATACGGCGCACTTGATCCCCGCCTTGGCCGCGTAGGCGGCCAGGGAAGCGGAGGTATTTCCCGTGGAAGCGCAGCCGACGACCTTGGCGTCCAGCTCCTTGGCGCGGGTGACTCCGACGGTCATCCCGCGGTCCTTGAACGAGCCCGTGGGGTTCAGCCCTTCGAACTTGACGAACATCTCCTTTACCCCCGCCTTTTCCGCTAGGGCGTCAGTCTTGTAGAGGGGTGTGCCGCCTTCCTGTATGGATATCTTATGGGCGGGGTCTACGGGCAGGAAGTCCGAATACCTCCAGACTCCCAGAGGCTCTTTCCTCAGGTCCGACGGTTTTTTCTCCTTGACCTTCTCCAGGTCCATCTTCACGGTGAGCAGCCCGCCGCATCTGGGACATGTGCTTACGAAGGGATCTTCCACCGTCGCTCCGCAGTCCCAGCACATTACTTTATGATTTTCCATATCAGATCCTCCTGCAACCTACGCCGCAATCGGTGACCCATGTGTCACAACCTATACCCGCATCCACGAAAACGGTTTTCATGCTTTCCGCTATTATCTTTCCGTCATGGGTGTTCTTGTCATAGAAAGACATCACGCAGGGCCCGGAACCTCCAAGAAAAGAGGCCAGAGCGCCGTGGGACATCGCCGCGGACTCTGCCTCCTTCAGGTGTGGTACGAAGTGGCTGCGGAAGGGTTCCGAAACAAGGTCCTGAACGGACCTTCCGATAAGTCCCAGATCTCCGGTGTCCATCCCATGGACCAGACATGCCGCATTTCCTGCGTGGAATACAAGATGCTTGAGGGGCACCTCTTTCGGTATGACCTTCCTTGCTTCCTTGGTCTCCACATATATGTCGGGAAGCGCGACCACCAGCCCCAGGTTCTCCGGGGGCCTGACGGATATCATCTCGAAGGGCTCGTAAGACCGTATGACGGTGAATCCCCCGACTATGCATGGCGCCACATTATCGGCGTGGAAACCTCCGGACGTCACGTCCTCGGCATGGGCGGCGCAAAGGACCAGTTCGGTCTGGCTGAGCTTCTCCCCGCACATCAGATGTGCCAGATATGCTCCCCCTGCGGCAGATGCACCGGATGATCCGATACCGCTGCCCGGCCTGATCCCTTTTCTGATCCTGAACTCTATCCCGAACTTCTCCCCCGACCTTCTCAGTACCTCGGCGGCGGCGATGCACACCGAGTTCTTTTCGGGGTCGGTAGGGATGATCTCGCTGCCCGGACCGGATATTTCCGAAATAATAAGACCGGACTCCGTCCTCCTGCCTTCTATCACATCATAAGGTTCCATAAGGGCGAGCCCGAAAGTGTCGAACCCTGGCCCTATGTTGGAGGTGGTGGCCGGTGCCGCCACTTTGATCCATTCGTTTTTCATCTGAACGCGTCCTGGAAAGATTCCTTCGGTCTGCCGTACCGCGCAGTATTTGATAAACTTTATCCGCTCGGCCACGGACAGGTGGGCAAAATTAAAACCGTGGTCGGGATATCGGTCCCTATGGCCGCCCTCAGAGTGATAGGCATCAGATGCGAAAAGCCTCCTGAAGAGGTTGCGGAGCACTTCATCTCCATAGGGGTCGAGGCCGTTGTCTTCGATCCGGACTTCATATGCGGCGCCGACCACGCGATCTCTTCGTACATGCACGCCGAGAGGGCGTTCTTGCAAGGGACCCAGAGGTCCAGGGGAATACTGACGGAGACGATCCTTTACGCATCGGCCGACAGACAGATCGGCCGAGCTCTCAAGAAGATGGGCCCCAAGGTCGGGGACAATGCCTTCGTTGTTCTCATAATAGGAGAATTGGACGACCTGGCACTTTCGGATATAGATGCGGAGAGGGACGATTCCCTAGTGGACTGTACCGAAGAGTCGGCCCGTAATATGGGGCTGTATAAAAGCTCCATCCCATACACAGACCTTATCCTAGAGCGGATAGCCTCCGTGGACATCATGAAGTATTGAAAAAGAAGTAAAAGGTTTGATGGGTCTTTTCAAAGGTCGGGAACGAACTTGAACCCGTAGTGTATCACGCCGGAAGCACCGTCTTCGTCCAGTTTGCGAAGGACGGAGCGCACGCGCATGCCTATCTCGATCTTCGAGAGGTCCACGTCGACGAGCTGGCCGGATATCAGCAGTCCGTCGTCGGTCCTGACCATAGCTACCGCATACGGCTTCAGGCTCCTGTTGCAGTCCGGGGCCTCATGTATCACCGAGAAAGTGAACACCTTTCCTTTCCTGGACACCTGATAGGGGTGCATCTTGCCGAACCCGTTCCTCCTGCAGAAGGGGCACATGCTGCGCTTGGGGAAGTATTTCCTGTTGCAGTTTCCGCACTCCGATCCCTCCAGGTTGTATCTGGCGGGAATCTCCCTCCACTCTTTTGCCACTGTTGCCATCAGATCGCCTCCAGTATGCTGACGGTGACGGCGGAGCCTGTGCCTCCGACGGACTGGGCAAGCCCGTATTTCGCGTTGGCGACCTGCCTCTTGTCAGCCTTGTTCCTGAGCTGGTCGGCGATCTCGACTACCTGTGCGACGCCCGATGCGCCGACCGGGTAGCCTCTTGCCTTCAGCCCTCCCGATGTGTTCACGGCTATCTTGCCGCCGATCTCTACCTGTCCCTCGAGTACAGCCTTTCCCGCGTCTCCCTTCTTGAAGAAGCCGAGGTCCTGGAGGGCCATTATGCCTCCGACGGTGTAGTCGTCGTGGACCTCCGCGACGGAGATATCCTTAGGCTCTATCCCCGCTATCCTGTATGCTTCCTTCGCCGCCGCGGTGGTGGCCTTGAAGGTGGTTATATCTTCTCTCTGGAAAAGTGCCAGAGTATCGCTTGCCTGACATGCGGCCACGACTTTGACGTAGTCTACGCCCATCTTCTTCGCGACGTCCAGCGGCACCATGACCACAGCGGCGGCCCCGTCGGAATACGGGGCGCAGTCGAACACGTTCAGTGGCTCGGCCACGGGGCCTGACCTGAGGACCGTGTCCAATGTGATCGGGCTCTTGTACTGGGCGTTGGGATTGAGGGCTCCGTGCTTGTGCGCGTTCACCGCGAAAGATGCTATCTCCTCACGGGTTGCGGTGCCTTCGTAGATCAGGCGCCTGGTTATCATGGCGTACAGCGACGTGAGCGTGAGGCCCATCGAGGCCTCCCACTCGGCATCGGCGGTGCTGTCCATGACCGATGCCGTGGATGCGTCGTCCAGGTCCGTCATCTTTTCCGCTCCTCCCACGAGGACCGCCTCGTGCATTCCGGACGCGACCGCCATGACCCCCTGTCTGAAAGCCACTCCTCCCGATGCCCCTCCTGCCTCGGTCCTTACGGCGGGGACGTTCCTGGTGGCCATTCCCGAATAGTCGGCGATCAGAGCATCTATGTGCTGCTGGTTGATGAAGCGGGAGGACATGTTCCCGATGAATATCCCGTCCACCTCGGAACCGGACATGCCGGCGTCCTCGATGGCTTTTATGCCCGCTTCTATGCCTATCGACCTAAAGGATTTGTCCCAAAGCTCACCGAATTTGGTGACGCCTGTACCAACAATTGCTACTTCTCTCATCTTAATCACTCCGGCATGATGATCGTTCCCTTGAACTTCGCGTACAGCGCATAGTCCAGGAACACTGGGTTCTCCAGTACCTTCTCCAGGGTCGGTGCGTTCTCTCTCTTGTAGTCCTTCATCTCGTCGGTCACGGTTATGTCGAAGGCATCGCTTCCGGCACCGGAACCGTAGGACGTGACGAATATCCTGTCGCCGGGCTTCGATTTGTCAAGAACGTTGGCGAGTCCCAGGGGTACCGCTCCGCTGTATGTGTTCCCTATGGACGGCGTGAGCAGGCCGTACTGGATCTGCTCGGGGGTGAAACCCAGCATCTTGGCGACCTTTTCGGGGAACTTTCCGTTGGGCTGGTGGAATATCGCGTAGTCGTAGTCCTCGGGCTTGGTGTTGCGGTCCTCCAGCATCATCTTGGATGCCGATATTATATGTTTGAAGTACGCCGGGTCGCCTGTGAACCTGCCTCCGTGGCTGGGGTAGGGCTGGCCTTCTCTTCTCCAGAAGTCGGGCGTGTCCGTGGTGAAGCTCAGGGTCTTGTTGATCCTTGCGATCACCTTCTCGGACCCTATCAGGTAGGCCGCTCCTCCGGCGGACGCCGAATATTCCAGAGCGTCTCCGGGAGCTCCCTGGGACGTGTCGGCCCCGACGGCCACTCCGTACTTCACCATGCCGGAGCCCACCAGCCCCATGCACATCTGCATACCGGCCGTTCCGGCCTTGCATGCGAACTCCAGGTCTGCCGCCGTGAGCGAGGGTGTGGCCTGTATTACTTCCGCCAAAACTCCCGACGAGGGCTTGACCGCATAGGGGTGAGACTCCGACCCTACGTACACGGCGCCGATCTCCTTGGGATCGACGTCCGGTACCCTCTGCATCATGTACCTGGCAGCCTCGGACGATATCGTAATGACATCCTCGTCCGGCGAAGGCACCGATTTCTGATCGATCTTCAGTCCTTTACCCATTCCTTTGCCGTCCGCGCCCCAGACGCGCCCGATCTCCTCGGGCTTGATCCTATAGCGGGGGACGTATGCTCCGTAGCTTACAATTCCTACATCCATTCATTTCCCTTCCTTTAGTTTGTTCAGACGTTTCACGAGTTCTTCCACTGACAGTTCGGTAACTACGAGCGGGATCTTCTCAAGCTTCGCCAGCTTGATGGCCAAAAGGTCCGTGTTCTCCGGGCTCTGGTACACCACCATGGCGGGAGTCAGGGGATGGGCCCTTATCGCCACCATGGGAGACCTGCCGTAGTGCACGTTGGTGAATATCAATGCGCGCTCGATGTTCCAGCCGTATATCTTCAGATAATCTTCGGAGCTGAGGTTGACTATCGCCTTGAGAGAGTCCACGATCGTGTAGCCGTAGACCTTCTTGGAGGGGGTCCTGTCCGTGTTCAGGTTTTTACCCGATAAGACGGAGATCATCACCTCCGGGTCGACACCGCCGTCGAACTCCTCCATGGCCAGAATGCATTCGTTCCTCATCCCCGGCATGTACCTGGTGGCTACCGGGGACCCGTTCATCCTGTCCAAGGCGATGAACGATTCCACCATCTTTTTCACGACCGCGACGCCGGGGGACTTCCTCCTTCCGGACTCGTAGTCGCTGATGACAGAGTTGGAAACTCCCATCCTGTCCGCCAGCTGCTGCTGGGAGAGCCCGAACTCCTCCCTCCATTTGCGGATGATCTTTCCGGGCTCCGCCGACATGGATATCTCTCCTGCGATCTTCTCGCTGAGCTCATCCGTCATACCCTTGAGACAGACGGTTTATTATTTAATAATGTCGAACTCATGAATCGGCAATCAACGTACTCATCACTTGCAGAGCTCTCTGTCCAGAACGTCTATTACGGTCTTCATGACCTTGAGCCGCCCATACTTCTTATCGTCGGATTCGACGACGTACCAGGGCGCCTCGGGGGTGTTGGTGCTTTCGATCATGGCGTCTATGTAATCCGTGTATACGTCCCACTTCTCGCGGTTGCGCCAGTCCTCTTCCGTGATCTTCCAGTTCTTGAGAGGGTCCTCCATGCGGGCGTTGAACCTTTTCAGCTGTTCCTCGGGACTGATCTCCATCCAGAATTTGATGAGGATCGCGCCGGTGTCTATCATCCCTCTCTCGAAGCCGTTGATCTCCTTGCCGGACCTGACGTACTCGTCATGGGTGCAGAACCCCTCGATCGGCTCGACCATCATCCTCCCGTACCAGCTGCGGTCGAATATCGTGATGTGCCCGTCCGAGGGCATGTCGGCGCAGAACCTCCGAAGGTATGTGTAATCTTTTTCCTCCGGCGTCGGGGCCGCCACCGCCCTGGCCGCATACCCCCTGGGATTAAGGGCATGGGCCAGCCGTTTGATGCTTCCTCCCTTCCCGGCAGAGTCGCGTCCCTCGAAGACTACCACCAGGGAGCGGTCGCTGACCGCGAGGACCGACTGCAACCTCGCGATCTCTTTCGAATAATCCCTCAGCTTCCCCTTGTACCCCTCCGCCTTCAGCGTCATGTCGGCACTTTTCCTGGGGTTTCCGCACATGGGCGTGGTGTACTCCGCAGGCGAGAAGGGTGGGTACCTGAGCTTATGTGACAGTGCGGCGGTGATGCCACCGATGCTGTTGAAGGCCGTTATCTCCGGCTCGTCGATGTTCACTTCCAGCCATCTGGCGTACGGGGTGTCGGTCCTTGCTATGACGTCCTTCATCACCTCCCCGCAATATACCTCGGTATCGATGTGGTCGTCGTTAAGGAAGGATTTTTTCTTATGACGGGGACCGAATTTGTCCGATAGGGCGTCGACCTTGTCGGCGTCCGCCTTCAGGAACAGCTTCACGATCATCACGCCGTTGTCGATCAGATACCTCTCGAAGACGTTGGCATCATTTATCATACGGTCCAGCTCTTCGCCGGTGACGTTCTCCAGATTCTCTGCGATAAAGGAGTACCATCCGCGGTCGAATATCCCTAGCTGCCCTTTGCCCGGGGTGGAAGCAAGGAAGCTGAGAAGCGCCTTGGGGCTCGAGAGCCCGTCCGGGTCGAAATGCTTATACCTAACGCCCCTCGGTTCCAATTTATTCAGCAGGTCGCCGGCTATCCTTCCGATGACCCTTCCGCTGCATCCTTCCAGAACTATGAGCGCGGGTATCCCCTCGCTGTAAAGCTCGTGCTGCACCAGGGTGAGCCTCTTCACCAGCGCCTCCCATTCTTCGTCTTCCATCGCTCACGTACCCGCTTATGTGATAATAATGGTTCCAAAGGTAAAATGAAATAAGCGATCGGACCGTCGCATGTGTATGATGGACGGACTCACGGAAGCGGCCAGGGAGGCGGGGAGGATCATGCTGGACCGCAGAGGCCTGAGGGTTAGCACGAAGGGGACCAGGGAGAACCTGGCCACCACCGCGGACCTCAATGTGGAACGGTTCCTTAGGAAGCGTCTTCCGGAACTGGTTCCCGGTTCGTCGTTCGTCGGGGAAGAGGACGGCAAGAGCGGAGAAGGAGATCTTGTTTGGATTGTCGACCCGATAGACGGCACGGCCAACTACGCCAGGGACCTGAGGGTGAGCACAGTGTCGATAGCTCTCCGCAGGGACGGCGAGACCGTCGCCGGAGCGGTATATCAGCCTTACACGGACGAGATGTTCTGCGCCATGAAGGGAAAGGGAACGTCCGTGAACGGCAGAGCCGTCCGTGTTTCGGACAGACCTCTGGCCAATTCGATGTTCTGCACCTCGTGGAGCGCCTACAGGAAGGAGAGGGCGCCGATGTGCTTCAGGATATCCGAACGCGTCCTCCCTCTGTGCGAGGACATACGGCGTTTCGGAACGGCGGCCTACGAGCTCTCGCTGCTGGCCGAGGGCCGCATCGATATATTTTTCGAAGCTGCGCTTCAGCCCTGGGACATCGCGGCCGGGGCCCTCATCGTGAGGGAGGCGGGGGGCGTCTGCGGTTCCGTGTACGGCCCCGAGTCGTACGATTCGGAGGGGCCGATGATAGCGGCCAACAGCCGGGAGAGCTTCGGAGCGATAAGGGATATCGTCGAAGAAGAGATGAACAAGGAAGGGCGCTGAGGCGTCCTTCGGCGGCGGCCGTCCACCGTGACGGCCGCAGGGCTCGACCGAAGCCCGTTAAGATTACCCATTCGCGGTTAGTTGCGATGGTTTATTATGCGTTCCTTCCGATTCGGAAGCATGCCATGCAAAAAAAATTCCGAGTGCGACATGAGCGGTAAGAAATACTGCCAGATGTACGACAACATGGGAGGGTTCGCCCCCAACACCCTGAAGGCCATCAAGGACCTCGACCCCGGGCTCATCGAACTCATCCACAACATGGACAATGTGATAGTCGAGGACGGCGCCCTCGACAAGAAGACCAAGAGGCTCATCGCCCTCGCATGCGTCTGCATAAGGTCCTGCGAGGATTGCGTCTACCCCCAGGCGAAGGTCGCCAAGAACTACGGCGCCACAAAGGAGGAGATCCTGGAGGCGGTCAACGTCGCGGTCCTTACCGGAGGGGTCCCCAGCTGGTCCATCGCCAAGAAGGGCATCGCCCAGCTCTTCGAAGAGTGGGATAAGGAGTAAACATCATTCCCCGGCCTCAAAGCCGGGGCGTAATTTTCTTTTTTTGATCTGCTCCATGACCGCGTATGCCGTGACGGCGCACATTATTCCGATGAACGCCCCCGCCACGACGTCTGAAGGATAGTGAACCATCAGATAGGTCCTCGAGAAACCCGTAAGGGCGGCGTAGGCCATGAGGACAGCGCCCCATCTTCTGTCGTATATGAACAGTGCGGAGGCCGCGGCGAACGCCTTCACGGTATGTCCCGAAGCGAAGGAATATCCGTCCGGGGGATCGATTATCAGAAGCAACGACAGATCTTCGATGAAAGGTCTGGGTCTTTCGACCAAAGGCTTTATCATCCAATCGTTCAGAACATGCCCCATCAGAACGGCTGCGGCCATCACGACGCCTGCCTCCCTGGTCGGTTTGTAGATCATCAGCGCAACGGCGATGATCAACCAGATCGCACCGTGGTCTCCTGAGTATGAGACGAATTCCATCAACGGGTCCATTATACCGCCGGACAGGTTCCCCTGTATCCAGATCAGGACGTCCGTTTCCGATGCCATCGGAGATACGACGTATTACCGATATTTCAAACCGGACGGAGCCTGTCTGCGATCGGCCGACAGGCTGCGGACATGGCGTACGATATCCATCGTTCGCCTGGCGTGCGCTTACTTGAAGTTTATTATATCACACGCGTTTAACCGGAAACAGGAGACAAAGAATGACCGAGGTAGGAAAATGTATCAGGGCAATCGATACCGACGAAGGTAAGATCGACATATACAGCCTCAGGGAGCTTGAAGAGAAGGGAATAATCAAAGACCTCTCCAAGATGCCCTATTCCATCAAGATCATAGTGGAGTCCATGCTCAGGCAGAGGGACGGCAAGCTCATCACCGATAAGGACGTGGTCGCCGCCGCATCTTGGGATCCGAAAGAGAATTCGGACGACGAGATACCGTGGATTCCGGCCAGGGTCCTGCTGCAGGACCTTACGGGCGGCGCCGCCGTCACCGACCTGGCGTCCATGAGGGCGGCGGTGGACGCCCTGGGATTCGACGGGTCCATCATAGATCCCCTGGTCCCCGTGGACCTGGTGATCGACCATTCCGTGCAGACCGATTATGCCGGCAGGCCCGACGCGCGGGAGCTGAACGAGGAGCTGGAGTTCGAGAGGAACAAGGAAAGATACGCATTGTTCAAGTGGGCACAGGATTCCTTCAAGAACTTCCGCGTCGTCCCTCCCGGTAACGGCATATGCCACCAGGTGAACCTGGAGTACCTTTCTCCGGTCGTCCATGTCAAAGACGGATGCGGTAACAAGACCGCCTATCCGGATTCGTGCTTCGGGACCGATTCGCACACCACGCAGATCAACGGCCTGGGAGTGGCCGGATGGGGAGTGGGCGGGATCGAGGCCGAGGCCGTCATGGTGGGGCAGCCCAGCTACATGAAGCTGCCCGACGTGGTGGGATTCAGGCTCAAAGGCAAGCTGAGGCCGGAGGTCAACGCCACCGACCTTGTCCTCACGTGCGTGCAGATGCTCAGGAAGAAGGGCGTCGTGGGCAAGTTCGTCGAGTTCTGCGGTCCCGGCTATGCCGGGCTGGAACTGGCGGACCGCGCCACCCTCGCCAACATGGCGCCCGAATACGGTGCGACCATGGGGTACTGCCCCATAGACGGCAACACCATTGAGTACCTGAGGCTGACCGGAAGGGACGCCGCCCACATCGACGCCGTGGAGAGATACGCCAAGGAGCAGACCCTCTGGTACGACGGAGAGGCAGAGTACACGGACATGCTGGAGCTGGACCTCGGTACGGTCGAACCGTCGCTCGCCGGGCACAAGAGGCCCCAGGACCGCATCCCTCTTTCCGAAATGAAAAACTCCTTCTCCGCCTCCCTCAGAGAGCTGGGCGTGGAGAAGAAGAGGGCGCCGGCGTCAGGGATGCTCGGAGACGGCTCGGTGGTCATAGCTTCGATCACCTCATGCACGAACACGGCCAATCCGTCGGTCATGATAGCGGCGGGACTTCTCGCCAAGAAGGCGTGCGAGCTTGGACTGGAGAAGAAGGACTTCGTGAAGACCTCCCTCGCCCCGGGATCGAAAGTGGTCACCGAATATCTGAAGAGCTCCGGCCTGCTCCCGTTCATGGAGAAGCTGGGATTCCAGGTGTGCGGCTACGGATGCATGACGTGCATAGGCAACAGCGGGCCGCTGTCCGACGACGTGTCGAGACAGATAAAGGCCGACGACCTTGCCGTCGCCGCGGTCGCATCGAGCAACCGCAACTTCGAAGGCAGGATCCACCCGTTGGTAAAGGCCAACTATCTGGCCTCTCCGCCTCTTGTGATCGCATACGCCATCGCGGGAAGGATCGACATAGATTTCGATAACGAGCCCATCGGACAGGCGGGAGGAAGGGAAGTCTACCTGAGGGACATATGGCCGGATGATGCCGACGTCGAGGAGGTAAAGAGCAAGTTCGTCGACTCCGAGACCTTCGCCAAGGAATACCGTAACGTGTTCAAGGGCTCCGAGAGATGGGACAGGATCCCCTGCGAGAGGTCCCCGCTGTTCGCATGGGACGAGAATTCGACGTACATACGGAACCCCCCCTTCTTCGACGACATATTCGAAGAGCCCGCCATCAGGGACATAGAGGGGGCAAGGTGCCTCGCCATGCTTGGAGATTCGATCACCACCGACCATATCTCTCCGGCAGGGGACTTCCCTGCCGACAGCGACGCGGGCAGATATCTGATGGATCGCGGCGTGGAGAAGAAGGATTTCAATTCCTACGGCTCCCGCAGGGCCAACCACGAGATAATGGTCCGCGGTACCTTCGCAAACATCCGCCTCAGGAACCGGCTCGTCCCGGGGTCCGAAGGAAGCAGGTCGATATATCTCCCCGACGGAAGCGTGGACACCATATTCGAGACCTCCGGCAAATACCTGGAGGAGAGGACCCCCCTGATCGTATTGGCCGGGAAGGAGTACGGTACGGGCAGCTCCAGGGACTGGGCCGCCAAAGGCCCCCTCCTGCTGGGCGTCAAGGCCGTCATCGCCGAATCCTTCGAGAGGATACACCGTTCGAACCTGATAGGCATGGGCATAGTGCCGCTTCAGTTCCTGGACGGCCAGAACGCGGAGGCGCTTAAGCTGGACGGCACGGAGACCTTCGACATCGACCTGGAGGGCCTGGAGCCTAAGTGCCTGGTAGGCGTTACCGCCTACAAAGGGGGCATGAAGCTGGAGTTCGACGTCTTATGCAGGGCCGACGTCCCGGCGGAGATCGATTATCTGGCCAACGGCGGGATCCTCCAGTACGTGCTGCGCAATATGATACTGTAAACCCTTTAGACACAAATCTTTTTATCATGATGCGGACTACCCGCAACAGTCGGGCCCGTGGGCTAGCTTGGTATACTTGTAGCTTCGGGAGCTATAGACTCCGGTTCAAATCCGGGCGGGCCCACCACTTTCTGCTTTCGGAACGCATATCTTGAATTCCTCCGGTTCCGTTCCCCTTCCGCACTGCAGTATGAGTGACAGATCGCGGCCGCCGGATGCGTGGTCCAGAACAACGGTGAGAACTCCCGGTGCCGCGAATTCGGCCATGAGTCCGACCGCGTCCGGAAAGATGAGGGTCCCGATGATTGAAACATTCGGTCCCATGTCTTTGCCGGCGAGCATGGGACCTCTGTTCCGAGGGCCCGTTTTCCGTTCACGGAAGAGATGTAGAGGGTTTCCGATGACGTCGAATTTAGACATTTTTGTGTTTGCAGAAATAATAATGTACAAAATATCATTTTATTAGGGAAAATTAGACATCATCATCAAAAAAAGCCTAAATTTTAAATAAGATGCTCTCTTAGTAAGAGACACCTTGACCGAGGGGAAACGATACGGTTTTCACCTCGGTCCTGATCTCGGAGTATTGTCAGTGCCGGTCAGAGAAAGCAAGTGAGTTTGCTCATAGAGCGGGTTTGCTTCTAAAGGTTCATCCGCTGAAACCTGGAATCTTCAACGGTCCGCAGACCTCCGGGCTTGCGGGGCGCGACTGAGATCCCTCATTATTTGGATTCCCCAATCAGCGGATGCGCTGTTCCTCTTCCGACCGACAAGGCTGAATGCTCCGATCCGAAGAAATCGGGGAATAAAAATGTCATCTGGAACAACGAGAAAAAGACCGATAAAGGCTGTGGACAACATGTTCCACGACCGTATGACGGTCGGTATAGAAAAGATCAGAGCCCGCATCAAGGGCTCAGTCAAGGATTTTACAGAAGAACACCGCCCCCCTCCGAAAAAAGTACGGACCGCGAAGGAAATATTCGGCGGAGCGGAGACCCCGACGGACAAAGAGGGCAATCAGATCATGATCAGGGTGCGGAACCTATCGAAGATCTACGGAAAGCACCCCGAGGAAGCGCTCAGACTCCTGGAGGGCGGCCTGAGCAAAGAGGAGGTGCAGGAAAGGACCCCGAACAACGTCGGCCTCTATGACGTGTCCTTCGACGTCATGAGAGGAGAGATATTCGTGCTCATGGGGCTGTCGGGTTCCGGAAAATCTACCTTGGAACGCTGCATGAACAGGCTCGTCGAACCGACGTCGGGACAAGTGCTCATAGACGGTCTGGATTTCACCGCCCTCGGCGAAGAGGACCTTCGCATCGCGAGGCGGGAGAAGATGTCCATGGTATTCCAGAACTTCGGACTGCTCCCCCATAGGGATGTGAAGAACAACGTGGCCTACGGCCTCGAGATGCAGGGCGTCCCGGAATCGGAACGCCTGGAAAAATCAAGGGAGGCAATAGAGCTCGTCGGCCTTTCGGGGTACGAGGACAGCATGCCTTCCGACCTCAGCGGCGGGATGAAGCAGAGGGTGGGGCTTGCGAGAGCACTCGCCACCGACCCGGACATACTGTTCATGGACGAGGCCTTCAGCGCCCTGGACCCCCTTATCAGGAGCGACATGCAGGACGAGCTCATCAGGATACAGTCCAAACTGGGCAAGACCGTCGTATTCGTCACCCACGATCTGGACGAGGCCCTGAAGATGGGCGACAGGATAGCCCTCATGAAAGACGGGAGGATAGTTCAGGTGGGCCGTGCGGAAGAAATACTCCAGGACCCCGCGGACGAATACGTGGACCGTTTCGTCAGAGAAGTGGACCGGACCAAGATCTTGACCGCGGGCCTGTTCATGAGGAAGCCCAGGGGGGTCCTGTACGTCACACAGGGTCCGAGGACCGCGCTGAAGCTCATGGACAGCTCGGACAGGAACGATATGCTGGTCATAAACCGTGACAACCGCCTTCTCGGAATGGTAGAGTCCGACGACGTGCTCCGTGCGGTACAGTCGGGAGACAAAGACCTTTCGAAAGTGGTCATCAAGGAGATTCCTGCAGTGGGCCCGGACACTCCCATGAAAGAGGTAATACAGATAATGGTGACCACGGACTTCCCCATCCCCGTGGTGGACGGGGACGGCGTATTCCTGGGAGTGGTGAGCCCTTCGGTGGCCGCCGACACCATGGGGCCGGGAGGTGAGGAGTGATGTCTTCTCCCGTAGGAGTCTTCGCGGACAAGCTTGTGGACTTTATAGAGTACTACTTCGGCTGGCTGCTGACGCTGTTCAAAGAAATCCTTGATCTGGCACTTGAACTGCTGGGATACGTTCTGAACTATCCCGGTCCGGCATTGTTCATACTGGTGCTAATAGGCGTTTCGGTGCTGATCACCAAACGCATCGTCCTACCGCTGCTCATCGGCGCGGCCTTCTGCATAATCTGGTGGATGGGATACTGGGAGAGCTCGATGGTCACGCTCAACATGGTGCTTGTGGCTACTGCCGTAGCCGTTATCATAGCGGTCCCCTTGGGGATCTGGGCGGCCAACAGCGAGAATGCGAATCCCGTAATCAAGGCTTTGATGGACTTCATGCAGACCATGCCCGCCTTCGTATACCTGATACCGGCGGTCATATTCTTCGGGCTCGGAGCGGTGCCAGGCGTCATAGCCACGGTCATCTTCGCCATGCCGCCGGTCGTGAGGCTTACTAACCTGGGCATAAGGCAGGTCCCGCCGGAGATGAACGAGGTTGCGGACGCCTTCGGATCGACCAAATGGCAGAAGCTCACCAAAGTTCAACTTCCGATCGCTATGCCTTCGATAATGGCCGGCATCAACCAATGCATCATGCTTTCGCTGTCGATGGTCGTCATCGCCGCAATGATCGGCGGAGGAGGACTCGGCGGAGATATCGTGTATGCGCTCAGCAGGATCGACATCGCCATGGGATTCGAGGCCGGCCTGGCAATAGTGCTGATCGCAGTGACCTTGGACAGATTGACCCAGTCTTTCAAAGGAGAGGCCTGAGGTAAAGGACACTGGTGGAAAGAAATGAAAACGAAATATCTGAAGATTGGGGCGATAGCCATAGTTGTCGCCTTCCTTGCCACCGGAACCTATCTCTTCGCAGGCGAATCCTACGACGAAAAAATAGAGAAGACGGGGACGGTGCTCGAAGACGGGGCCATATCGGGACTTGTGGTGCCCGCATACACGGCAGAATCGCTGAACGTGACTTCAATCTCCAATCTGAACGATCATGCATCGGAATTCGACTATGAGATCATCGGGATCGATCCAGGTGCCGGGATAACGGAACTGACTAAAAAGGCAGTTGACGAGTATGGCCTGAGCCTGAGTTTCGTAACGAGTTCCGAGGCCGCGATGCTGGCGGCCCTCGATACCGCATACAGGTCCGGGGACCACATAGTCGTTACCCTATGGGACCCTCACTGGGTGACCGGCGTGTATGACCTGGTGTACCTTGACGACCCCAAGCTGGTCTACGGCGAGGCGGAGTCCATCGAGTCCTGGGCCAGGCCCGGGCTGATAGCCGAGGATCCGACACTGGCCAAGATAATGGAGCAATACTCTTTCGAAATTGATGAGTTCAGCGGGCTCCTGGCATATATCGAATCCAACAAGGACGGCATGTCCGTCGGCGAGGCGGCCCGGAGCTGGATAGATGAGAACCCGGGTGCCAAGGAAAGGTGGCTGGACGGCGTGGAATACCAGGGCGGCCGCGGAAACATCAAGATCGGACTTGTCAGCTGGGCATGTGCGATCGGCAGCTCCAACGTCCTTAAGATCCTATTAGAGAACGTGGGTTATTCCGTGACGCTGACCACTATCGATGCGGGGGTGATGTACGCCGGCCTGGCCTATGGGAACATAGACCTGATCACCACGGCCTGGGTGCCGCTGACGCACGCCCAGTATATGGAGAAGTACGCCTGAGGCAGTTCGGTCGAAGGGGAAATAAAACTTCTTAACTTTTTTCAGCTTTTTAATGCAACGACCGAATGCCTGTCTTGAAAAATGGAAAAATTACATTAATGTCTTCATATGCCGTTGTTCAGTTAATTTAAAATCAGCAGAGAAGTCATCACGTAACATGAGGTACTGCACTGTTTGCGGATTTGCTCTCGACGATGATGCCAGATTCTGCCCGGGGTGCGGGACTCCCGCATCTGCGGAGAGGTCCGTCTTTTCGGACCCTCATGAGGGAGGCACCGGGCCCTCGATAACGGCAGAAAACCTGTTCAATACTACGAAACAGGAGCTGTCGGACCTCTTCTCCTACAGCAGGCTGGGAAAGGAATTCACCGGAGATATCTCCTTCGTGCGGGATAGGGTCCGCAGGACCGTGAGCGGCACGCCGGCGGAGACCCTCCGGAGCATCGCCGATTCCAATATGGCCGACGTGCGCCGGAGGCTGTCGCAGATCGACGACGGCATCAACGACCGGAACTGGGGCAACATAGTAGATTTCATGAAGAATGGGCTACCGGCGGCGATCGTCTCATACTTCTACGATCCTGCCCTGGCAACCGAAGTGAAGAACGTCATGGAACGTCTGAAGGCACTGTCGAGAAAGGGATGGGACAAGACGGGGTTCCTCGGGAAGGCGGCCGTTCCCTCGGCCAAGTTCGAAGACATATACGTGTTGCGTTACGTGACGTCCAACATAAGGTTCTAAGAAGGCCCAGAGGTAGCACGCGTGGGGCCTTACGCCGGCTCGTCACCATTTCCGGGCCATTGCTCCACCCAGGGAGTTTTCCCGGAATCATCGGACACCTTACGCTTCATCCCCAACTTGTGAGGAATCTTCACACATGGGTGGCTCAACCGGAATCGTCAATGACGTTCAGGCTTGTCATCCACATGCTGTGGGGCTCTGGGCGTTTAGGAAGTGAGCAGCTTTTCCCGATATGGGATCTTTCTCCATCGTCTTATTCCGCCCGTGCGATTCCCACGCGTGCATCCACTAATATGAGATATACGATATTTATAATTTTCCCAAGTTACATCCATATGCACACATAAATGCACTGCGTTCCTCTCTGTTTGATTATAACGGAACGTCGAGGGCCGATCGTCCAGTTATAAACCGAGCATCAAGAAAAAGGAAAGCCCAGACCGGGCGATAGAAGTATACAGACCGCAGAATCGATTGAATTTAAGTATTACCTGGTTCGACAGGCCTTTAAAAAACGTAAATCTTCATGCTTTCTCGTTAGAAGAACCGTCTTATCGGCGGGATTCCGAAGCGTGCGCGTCGCCGAATGGATGTCGACGGAATTAATCTATGGTTGATCGGCTTCATCGGGGAGGCATGTATTCTCTCTTAAAACCGACCGGCCAGATAGAAAGTGGTGGGCCCAATGTGATTCGAACACATGACCTCCCGGTTATCAGCCGGGCGCTCCATCCAGGCTAAGCTATGGGCCCAATAAGGGACTTCAATAAAGAAGTATGATATAAACATTCCCCTCGTGCGGCATACTACCAGATAATACGGAAAATTGATAACCGGAACCGGCCATGTGCACCCATGGAGCCCATATTCAGCGAGAGGATGCGAGTTGTCCCGGTCACGGCAGAAGGGGCCCTGCTCGCCATACTCGTGCCCACCGACGCGTTCATTCTCATCAGCGCCGCTCTCGGATGGGTCACCTGGTGGCTTTTCGCCGCTATGGCGGCGGTCACGGCATTCATGTTCCTTCTTTCCAGATTATTCATCCTCAAAACCGATGTTTATGACGATAGGGTAGTGATCAAGTACTTCAAGACCAGAAACTACAGGATGGAAAAGATAAGGGACCGCCGTTACGGTGTGATGAATGACATAAGGAACTTCGCCGGCGTGGGTCTCCGCGGTCTGCGTTACCGCAACTACCTGTGCGCAGGATGCGAGACGGGAGTTGTTTTTCTCACGCAGGGGTCTGTGGTCGCTGTGTCCTCATATAGGGCCGAGGAGCTTGCGGGGCTTCTCCCCAAGGCCGTACCTAAACCCAAGGAGGAGGAGTGATGCAGCCCGTCTTCCGATGGGTCAGAGTCAGAGTCATGTGCTATGCCACAGAGGATAGGGACAGGATAGCCGAAGTTTTCAGAACGTTCATCGGGACCGACGAATGGAACGAGGATGTGGTCGAGGGTGAGATGGGCAACATCACCGTGATAATGGACGCCGAGATCACCAGGCAGAAAGACATCGATGGGATCTTTGTAAGGCTCGGCGATGAGACCGTCGACCGGATATCGTCAGAGCTCGAAGACCGCACCGACGAAGACTGCACATTCTATGTCAGACTGGACAAGCAGAAGGCATTCTCAGGCACTTACTCGGTGGCGACGGGAGGGGACGTAATATCGCTGACATGCAAGATAGCGTCATATCCCGCCAGGCGCGAGCTCGCCGTGGACATTCTGAGACATTATCTCAGCTCTCTCCCCCGGTCGGCGCCTGAACCTCTTTGATATCGAAACGGGCCTCCTTGACGCGACGGCCCTTGATGGATTTTACGGTTATCTTCACATTATCGTTGTCTACAACCGCTCCCTTGTAGGGGATATCCTCGATCTTGTATTGTATGTACCCGCTTACGTTGTAGTCTACGTAATCTTCTGGGTCGAACTTAAGTCCCAGATCATCCATCACATTGTAGATGTTGGCGTCGCCGATGACCGTATAGGAGCCGTCTGCCTCCCTCACCACGGGGAGTTTGACGTCATCGCTCTCGTCCCATATCTCGCCCACCAGCTCCTCGATTATGTCTTCGAGGGTTACGATCCCTAGTGTGCCGCCGAAGGAGTCCAGCACCACTGCCATGTGGACCTTGGTCTTCTGCAAGGTGTTGAGGACCTCGGCGATGCTGGTGGACTCCTGGAAGAATTTCACCTGCCTAATTATATCGATAAGGTTGAAATTGTCGTTGTTGACGACCCTTCTGAAGAAGTCCTTGGCGTTGACAACCCCGATGATCCGGTCGATGCTACCGTCGTATATTGGGATCCTGGAGTAACCCGTGTAGGTGAATAGCTCCTTGAGCTCGTCCATATTGATGTCCTTGCTTGCGGCCATTATATCGACTCTGGGTATGTAGACCTCGGACAGGGGGGTGTCGTCGAACGTGATTGCTGACTTGATGAGATCGCTTTCGGTCTTCTCCAGGGTCCCTTCCTCTTCGATCTCGTCGATCATGACCACCAGCTCGTCTTCCGTGAGAGTCAGGGTGGTTTTTTTCTTGGACTCCTTGGTGAACACCGAGCTGAGCTTGATGAAGAACCAGGTGATCGGAGTGAGCACCGTCACTGCAAGGGTAAGGGAGCCGGCGAGCTTCAGAGCATAGTGCTCCGCTCTCCGCTTCGCGATGTTCTTGGGAGCTATCTCTCCGAAAGTAAGGATTATCATCGTCATGAACACGGTCGCCACGACTGTTCCCAAGGCCGGGCTGTCGGGAAACAGCTGCTGGGTGAAAAGCATGGTACAGGTTGTGGAGGCGGCTATGTTGAGTATGTTGTTGCCTACGAGTATGGTGGTAAGAAGCCTCTCGAAATCCTCGGACAGCGCAAGCGCCCTGGTAGCGCTCTTGGACCCGTCGCACTCCAGCTTCTTCAGGCGGATGTTGTTGACACTGGAGTAGGCCATTTCAGACATTGAGAAATATACTGCCCCAAACAGGAGCACGATTATTATTACCGATAGAATCGCGACGAGTCCGACGTCCATCTCAGATCAACCCGTTCGTCTCAAGCGTACCAAGGGACACTTCTTTAATCCTGCCATGTCGCACTGACGCTTCGATTAAGCGACAGTGGGATATAATGTTTGTGAAAGGATCTGCACCGGAACTGACGAAATAAATGAAACTATGGTAAAAATAAGGAAGGGGTTTGTTACTGGCATGTGCTTCGTGCTTACATTCCCATCTTGCTCTTGACGTCGTTCGAGAGAACGGCGACCAGGAGGAAGGCGTAAAGAATGAATTCACAGAGGCTCAGGACTGCTACTATCACCATATCGATGACGGCCATGTCCGTGAGGAACGGAGTGATTATTCCTATGAGCGAGACGATTGTGAGCACAAGGAACACGATCACGAGGATGATCCAGATGATCTTGTCGAATGTGTCTGCGGTGCCGTCGGTGATCCTCTTGGCGATCCACATGAGGATCAGACCGAAGATCAGAGCAATGACTATCTCCACGACTCCACTAGCTATGGAATCGTCGACCATGAGTCCTGCTCCGGTGAATATTCCGACGACGATCGTTGCAAGTCCGACAAAGTTTACGAACTTACCGAGGATGCTGAAAGCATTTGTGTCCTCGCCCCTGTAAATAGGCAGTCCTATCCCAAGAATCAGGACACCGTAGAGGATCGTACCGATCGATGCTACGACTGAACCAGTCGCCATCGGATCGGCAAGCGCCCCGTTTACGATTGCCAAGATTCCTGCCAGTATGCTGACGATACCGATAACCACGGCCGCCAGTCCAAAATTTTTAGGGTTGTCAATGAATGACATGGTCTATGAACCGGCGAAGGAAATATATATACTATTCTAAATTACGTCTGCTTTATAATAATCACAATTAACAGAAAAAAGGCAACTGGGTCTTTATTTTATCAAGTTTTCTGATTAATAATATCAATCGTTTATTGTCGTAATTTCGATTTGTCGTAATTTTATTTATATTATAATAATATACGAGCCCAAGAGCTGACCGCCATGGCAAGCGAATTTACATACGAGATCGTCGAGGAGATAGCGACACTGTCCCAATCTTCGAAGGGCTGGACCAAAGAACTGAACCTCATCAGCTGGAACGAGAGGGAACCAAAGTATGACATAAGAGAGTGGTCTCCGGACAGGAGCAAGATGGGAAAAGGGGTCACTCTGTCCAACGAAGAGGTCTCGATTCTGAAGAAGGCCCTCGACTCCAGAGAAGATATAGAGTAATCTCCGCATTCCTGTACACCGGGGAGCGTCCGAATGTCTGATAACAAAGTGGGCTATCTGGAGCGTTTCCTCGGAGGGGTCGATAAGATAGAGTCCGGCCGCCCCGGAGGTATATCCGGCGACAGGTGGCTGACCGTGTACTATAGGCCTGAATACGCACCTGTGCTGCTCAGATATCTTTCCTACGGTAACGAGAACGTGAGGGCGGAGACCGTGATGCTCCTTACAGACGTCAGAGAACCTGCGGCCGCGGACGCAGTACGCAGTATGAGCGTTTCAGACACCGGGAAGGTCAGGGGAGCGTGCATAGGATACCTGAACGCGGTCTCCGACGCCGGAGGCCGTGTCCCCTCGCTGATGGACGTTCTGAAACACTCGCGTGGCGAAGAGTTCTCCAAGGCCGCATCGCTTATGGGTTCCTTAGGACGGAAGGAGGACATAGATGAACTCCGAAAGATATATGGCCAGGTTCGCGGGGAGATGCGCAAGGAATTGTTCGGAGCCCTCGAACGCATAATCGGACGCTATCCGGACCTTGGTCCCAAGCGCGGCCTGTTCCTGTCGGTGCCCGTGCCTCCGGACGAGGACGCCTACGACCGGTTCATTACAGTTTCAACGGAATATCTCGACAAACGCTATAGAGAGAACGTTTCGGCGCAGAAGAAGATCGATGCCAAGACCGCCAACAACGTTTCCGCCGCCCTCGCAAAAATGAGGACAAGGATCTACAACGAATCAGATAATCTGCAGCACTATGGCGCCGAGGAGTCCGAGAGGACCTCTGAGCTCACAGAGCTTATCCGATGGGCTTCCGAGGACCTAGCCTCGAAAACCGTTCTTCAGGGTGGCCCCGGGCACCTCTGCCCCAAATGCGGAGCGCAGATGATATTGTACCGCGGGCTGTGGTCATGCCCCGAATGTTGACCTGTTTTGTACAAACCTTTAAATTCAGAACGTCAATCCAAACTCAGGCATTCTAATATAGCTCCCTGTACGCCGTAGGGAAGAGTTAGGAAGTAGTATTGGGGCCGAAAGAACATAGGAGATAGAAAATATGGCCTACGGAGACGACAGGAACAGAGGATTTAGAGACAACAGGGAGCCCAGGGAGATGTTCGACACCACCTGCTCCGACTGCGGAAAAGAGTGCCAGGTGCCCTTCAAGCCCACCGACGGAAGGCCCGTCTACTGCAGGGACTGCTTCCAGAAGCACCGCCCCGCTGACAGGGACGGCGGCAACGGCGGCAGGCGCCAGAGATACTGAGCTTTTCAAGTTCACTGGATTCTGAAACCTTTTACGTATTCACTTACGTTTTTGCATTTTTGAATTTTTAATGTCGATCATCACCTTCGACATCATGGCCACCTTCAGTACGGCGAAAGACATCACGATGCCGGCCACACCTATTATGAGTGCGGCGACGCCTACGCCCTCGTAACCCATGAGGTACATCCCCAGTCCGACGAATGCGACTGCGGCCGAAATGAAAAACGCCGCCTGGGCGGCACGGGAGCCCTGTTTCAAGTCCACAAAGGGTCACCGTACGGCGGATATTTAACCTGAATGTAAAGAAAATAAGAGGTTTGTAAAGGCTCCGTTCGGAAGATCAGGCTATCTTCTTTCCGGCGTTGGGGCCGACCCCTTCATCGTAGACCGCCGTGACCTTGAACTTCCAAAGAGCCTTCGCGTGCATGTTGGCGCCTGCGAGTGCCTTGTTCAGATTGTCTACGTCCGACCCCTTCTCCTCGCGCCCGAGAACGGTCGCCTGCATCTCGTAGGCCTTGGGGCCCGCGCTGACCAGAATAGCGACCTTCTTGTTCTCGTCCATATACTCTGCGGACCTTTTCATGAGGATCTCGCCCACAGTGATGACGTCGCCGCCTATGGTTCCAAAACTTCCGCATACGATAGCGTGAGGCTGTCCGGCCGCATTAGCGGTCACCAGGACCTTTGTCGTTCCTTTGTCGTTCATTATGTCAAGAATCTCTTTAGGGATTGCTACCATGGTTTATCACCAATTGTAAACGGTAACAAAAGTATATATAACAGGGAGTTACAGGCGTGTTATCCTAGGGGGCCGACCGACGGACCGGGAGGGGACCTTCACTTGGACTTTTTGAGCTTCGATTCCTTCCTGCCCTTGGAACCGGTCATATCGTAGGCGCAGATGACCACGATCAGAGCGACGACGCAGGCGACGACCACATAGAACTCGGCTAATTCGAACATAACGGCACCAACGGCGGGTGCGTATTTATGGCTTTTCTATCGGCCTGAGGTGCTGGACGACCAGCTGGATCTTTCCGCCCTTGAAGTACGGTATGGACGTGCAGGAGTATTCGGTGTCGCTTCCGGGTATCACACGGGGCTCGTTGCAACGTACAGGCGCCTGCATCGTGATGACGTTGCAGTCCACGCAACATGTCGTACGCCCCAGGAGACGGTAGCACTTGACGCCGATAACGTCATCAGCAGACTTGTTGAAGACCTTGAGGGCTGCGCGGTTCATCCATACGATCGTGTGCTCCGAATCATGGATGATTATGAGGTCGTCTATTTCGTCCAGGACCATATTGAGCAGAACGTCGGAAAATCCCTCTTCTTCCATATTATTCACCATATGGCAATCACATTGGAGATATTAAACCTGGCGGGGAAAGAAAAGACATGACGCAAGGATCGGATACGGAATATGACGGTATCCTTTATGTAACCCACGATTTTCTGCAAAAAATCTGACAAATCCGTAATCTGATTTCGAATCTCGAATTTGTATGCCCGGCTACTTAGACATTTTTTTATATGGACAACATATAGCCCACTGAATGACTTATGATGTTATCGTCATCGGGGCTGGCCCTGCGGGTCTCACCGCCGGCATCTATGCCAGGTCCAAGATGATGAATACGCTCATTATCGAGTCTGGCCGCGTAGGCGGCCAGCTTGTAAGCCTGTATCCGGAGAAGGGAGTGCACAACTTCCCCGGCTTCGAGAGCGTACAGGCCCGCAAGCTTTCCGACCGCCTCTATGCCCAGGCCGAGAACCTGGAATGCGAGATCAGAGAACGCGAGAAGGTGCTCGAGATAAACGATGGCGACGAAGACCTGGTCGTCGTTACCAACAGAGGCGAATATCATACTCTGACAGTGATCGTCGCCATCGGAATGGGCGATTTCAACCCAAGGAAAATGGATGTTCCCGGAGAGGACGAGTTCTTCGGCAAAGGCGTCTCCTACCTGTTGCCGGTCAAGGAAGAGCTCGTCGGCCAGAAGGTGACGATGTTCGGAGGCGGGAACAGCGCCATCGAGATGGCGCTGATCGCAGACTCGGTCACCGACACCACGATCGTCCACAGAAGAGGGGAGTTCCGAGCTGACGAGATGAACGTGGTCAGCCTGGAGAGGAGCAACATCCTGAAGGTCCTGAACGCAGAGACCCTATCTTTCAACGGAAAAGACGAGTTGGAGTCCGTAACGGTAAAACAGGAAAACAGGATCTTCGACATACCGACAGACCTGGCCGTCATCAACATAGGGATCAAGTCCGACCTGGGGATACTGTCCAAATGGGGGCTGGTTCTGACCGAGGAGGGGCTTGTCAAAGTGGAACCCGACATGTCGACCAACAGACGCGGCGTGTTCGCCTGCGGGGATGTGGTGGACTACCCCGGAAAATACAAGCAGATAATCACGGCCTGCGGGGAGGCCGCGAACGCCGTGCAGATGGCATACAAATTTTCTAAGAAACCCTACTGGGCCTGAAAAGAAAATCGTTTGGCCGGCCTGGTGGCCGGTATTAATATTCTCACTCGTCGACGATCGCGTCGTTGGGGCACTCGTCCACGCAGGCCCCGCAGTCCACGCAGGCATCTGGGTCGATGACCGCGATATCGTCGATCGTGATGGCGTCCTGGGGGCATACGTCGGCACACGCTCCGCAGGCTGTACATTTATCTGCTATTACTTTCGGCATTTGAACACCTATCACAGTATGAAAAAAATCTGTATTTGTACTTTGCTAGTAACAACAACAAAATAATCCATGAAGGCCATGCCGTCCCATGATTTATTTTTCCGGAACCGTCATAACGCAGGACGGGGCGGTCGAAGGATATGTCGGTCTGGAGGATGGAATGGTCGCAGAGGTCTCCGAGGGCATATGCCCGGCCGAGCCTTTGGCGAGGGGCATAATCGTCCCCCCCATGGTGAATGGGCACACCCATTGCGCCGATTCGGACCTGACGGTTCCGAATGGCATCAGCCTCTGCGAACTTGTTGGGCCTGACGGCGTCAAGGAAAAATACCTTAAGGAATCGATTCCAGAAAAAATAACCGAAGGTATGAAGCGTTTTTCAAAACTGGCACATATTAACGGCATAGGGACGTTCATTGACTTCCGCGAGGGCGGCGCCGAGGGCAGCATGATACTGAGAAGGGCCGTCCCCGGAGCTTTCATACTGGGAAGGCCGTCGTCGGAGGAGTTCGACCCGAACGAATTGGACGACATACTTAGGTATGCAGACGGGATCCAGCTTTCCGGGATAAACGATGTGCCAGCACCATATTCCGAGGCTGTAGCGGACTATGCCGTCCGTTCTGGGAAGATGTTCGCCATACATGCCAGCGAGGGCTCCCGTGAAGATATCGACTCGATATTAGCACTTTCGCCGTCCTTCTTGGTCCACATGGCCTCCGCGGAGCGCTCGGACCTCCTCAGATGCGCCGACGAGGACGTTCCCATCGTATCATGTCCCAGATCCAACAAGTTTTTCGGTCTGACCCCTCCGCTGGCCATGATGAACGAATGCAACAACACGGTGATACTGGGAACAGACAACGCCATGCTCTGCAACCCGGACATGAGAGAGGAGGCCAGGCAGTACTTTTCCTTCCTTACGGATCAGAAAGGCGGCCTGGAAAACATATGGGGCGCCATGGTGCTGAACGGAAGAAAGCTATTATATGATTGGAAAAGAATCGGGCTCCGACCTGGCATGGACGCCGATATTACGGTTCTGCCCTCCGAGGACGGCACCGCGGGCGGGATGCTAAGGAGCTCGGAACGCGTACTGCGCTACAGACAGACAAAAAAGGGTGATTAATAATGGTTTTCGATAAGATACTTGTTCCTACTGACGGAAGCGAATATACCAAGGCGGCCGTGAGGAGGGCCATGGATCTCGCCAAACTCAGCAGCGGTAAAATAACCGCCCTTTACGTGATGGACCAGACGATCTTCACCAATGTCCCCATGGACACCGCCGTCATGAACGTCTACCGCACGCTGGAGAAGGAGGGCAAAAATGCGCTCCAGTTCGTCGAAGAGCTGGGAAGGGAGGCGGGGGTCAGCGTCGAGATCAAGCTGGCCGAGGGAATTCCGATAAAGGTGATACTCGAACTATCCAAGGAATACGACGTCATAGTGATGGGCACCCTTGGAAGGACAGGTATGTCAAAACTTCTAATGGGAAGCGTGGCCGAGAGGGTGGTCAGAGCTTCCAGATGCCCCGTAATGGTGGTTAGGTCCCCTGAGGCTGATAAACAATGAGAACAGTATCCGAAATAATGACTCTGGCACCCATAGTGGCAGAGGTGCCGGGAACACGAAACGACGCGATCAACATAATGGTCAGGAACGACCTCACGGGACTTCCGGTGATCCGAGGCTCCGACGGAAAACTAGTGGGGGTCGTCTCCAGAAGGGACCTCTTCAGAAAATTCGAGGAGGACCAGCTTTCGCTCATCATGAAGAAGAACCCCATATTCGTCGACAGCAAGACTCCCGTGAGCAAAGCCGCCGAGGTATTCTTCAAGGAGAGGATCCACAGGCTCCCCGTCACAGAGGACGGGAAGCTCGTCGGAATAATCACCCCCACCGACCTCATGGACTCTGTCAGGGCCCTCAACAGTAAGATCACGGCCGAGGAGGCCATACACACCACCTGCGTGACCGCGTGGGAGCACGACCCGCTTTCCTACACGATACCCGCCATGAGGGTCAGCGACGTCCCGGCGGTACCCGTTCTCGATATGAACGGGAAGCTCGTCGGTATACTGACCGACCGTGACCTGTTCAGCGACCAGTCCGGGGACCCGGAGGCCATGAAGGCCCTGGGCGTTGAAGACACTTCGCTGGCCGGATACAGGAACGTACTTCCGCTGTTCTACACGGCCACCGACAAATACCTCGATCAGAAGAAAGAGGTGAGCGACTTCATGGTGAGAGACCCCATCACGGTGTACAAGAAGACCTCGATATCAGAGGTCGCCAGGATCATGAAGGCCAACGACTTCGGGCAGATACCTGTCAGAGGTTCCAAGGACGAACTGATCGGAATGGTCTACGATGTCGATATTTTGATGGCACTGACTGGTAATTCCAATGAATAAGGAAGCAGACGGCAACGAACTTATGGCCATCTGCAAACGCAGGGGCTTCATCTGGCCTTCCTTCGAGCTTTACGGCGGGGTGGCCGGAATGTTCGACTACGGACCGCTCGGATGCACGATGAAGAACAACATACTGGAAGTCTGGAGGGACATATACAAGGGGCGGGAGGGTTTTGTGGAGATAGACTCCGAGACCGTAAACCCCGCCGACGTGTTCAAGGCCTCGGGACATGTGGACGAATTCTCGGACTACATGACATACTGTACACAGTGCCAGCTTCCGTTCCGGGCCGACCACCTCGTAAAGAACTTCTGCGAGAACCCGGACACTATGAGCCCGGCGGAGCTAGAGCGCGCATTCTCCGAGTTCGGCATCAAATGCCCGGAATGCGGAGGAGACCTCGGCAAAGTTGAGGAGTTCAACCTCATGTTCAAGACGACCATCGGGCCCGGCTCCTCACGTGTGGGCTACCTCAGGCCCGAGACCGCCCAGGGGATATTCGTCAACTTCCAGAACCTTTACCGCTATAACAGGGAAAAGCTCCCCCTGGGGGTCATACAGACCGGCAGGGGGTACAGGAACGAGATCTCTCCCCGTCAGGGCATGATAAGGATGAGGGAGTTCAACATGATGGAGGTCGAGCTCTTCGTCGACCCCCACGACAAAGGCTGGTCCAGGTTCCCCGAGGTGGAGGACGAGGAGCTGGCCCTTGTGCCCAACACCGGCACGGAGACCGTTGTGAAGACCGTCAGACAGGCTGTGGACGAGGGCATCATCGCGAACCGCGTGCTCGCTTACTTCGTGTGCACGACGAAACAGCTCCTTCTGCGCCTGGGCATCGATGCGGACAGGCTCAGGTTCAGGCAGCACCTTAAGGACGAGATGGCCCATTATGCGGCGGACTGCTGGGATGCGGAAGTGCTGCTGTCCTATGGATGGACAGAGATCACAGGCATAGCGGACAGGGGATGCTGGGACCTTTCCAGGCACTCGCAGTTCTCCGGTTCCGACCTTTCGCACTTCGACAGGTTCGACGAGCCCAGGGAGATGACGTCGGTAAAGGTCCAGGCCAACCACAGGATGCTCGGACCGGCCTTCAAGGGCAGGGCCAAGGATATCGCGGCCGCCCTGGAGACCAAGGCCCCGGGAGACGTCCGTGACGGAAAGATCGTGCTGAACGTCGGCGGGGAGGAGGTCGCTCTGACCCGGGAGTATTTCGAAGTGAAAGAGGTGACGGAAAAGGTCACGGGCGAACGCATCGTGCCCCATGTCATAGAGCCCTCCCACGGACTCGACAGGATCTTCTACTCGCTGCTGGAACATTCTTACTTCTATGACGAGAAGAGAGAGTATTCGGTGCTGAGGCTCAGACCTGAAGTTGCGCCCATAAAGGTCGGAGTGTTCCCGCTGATGGAGAAGGACGGCCTCGACGTGCTCGCCAAAGAGATATACGACAAGGTACACTCCACGATGACCGAGGCCTATTACGACGGCTCGGGGACCATCGGGAAGAGGTACGCCCGCATGGACGAGATCGGCACCCCCTGGTGCATTACGGTCGACTACGAGTCCCTCGAAGGCCCCGACAAAGGTACGGTCACGATAAGGGAGAGGGACACGGGCGACCAGAAGCGCATTCCCGCGGACAAGGCGGCGGAGATAGTCCGCTGCCTGGTGGACGGACTCAGCTTCGCCGACCTCTAAACTACAAAAAAACCCCTTTTATCCTTCTGCCAGCATAATGCTGGCTTGCCGAACTAAGTTTTATAGACATTGAAGGCGATGTAGACATGAGGATTTATTTATGGTGATTAAAGATCTAGAAGATCCGAGAAGGCTTTCGATGCTCAGGTCTCAAATCGATGCTAATTCCGTCGAAGAGATCATGGACAGCGACTTCCCGACCGTTGGTTCCGACGACCGCCTCTCCGATGTCCTGTCGGTGATGAGGGATACGAACTACCAGGACGTCCCGGTCGTTGATAACGGAACGTACATGGGCGTGATAAGCTACACCACGATCCTAAAAAAGAAGAGCGCCAACATGGACTCCAAGGTCAAGGGCCTCATACGAGGGGTCCCCATGCTCAGCAAGAGCGACGACATCACTAAGATCGCGGAGGAGATGACCGGTAACAACTGCAGGCAGCTTCCCGTGATATCCGGAAAGAGGATCATAGGCGTGGTGTCCAGGAGAGCTCTTGTAGGCATAGCCTCCAGGATCAAGGTCCTGAACGAGATCAAGGTCTGGGAGATCATGACCAACCCAGTCAAGAGCGTGGGCGCCAACGCCATGCTGTCCGACGCGTTCGCGATGATGCAGGAGCTCGACACTCTGACCATACCTATCGTCAACAACGAGAACAAGGTTGTAGGCGTGGTCGGCATGAGGGAGATAATCGACAACAACTGGAGGAACGAGAACAAGATCATCGGAGACCTCGAGAAGAACGCCAGGGCCCAGATCACCGTGGAATCGGTCAGCGTCAATCCGGCCGTGACCGTCAACTGGGACGACACCGTGGAGGACGCTGCGGCCCTGATGGTCGACAACGACATCTCGACACTGCCCGTGGTCGAAGGAGAAAAGCTCGTCGGAGTGCTCACGCAGTACGACATAATAGAGATAATCTCCGCTTGCCGCGAGAGGGAGCTCATATTCATACAGATCAGCGGTCTGGAGGACGATGACAAGGCCGCCACCGAAGCGCTGTACGAAGTGATCGAAGAGCAGATGGTGAAGATCGGCAAGGTTTACAGGCCCGAGAGCCTGATGCTCCACGTCGCCAGGTACAACGACACCGGCGGCTCGGCCAAGTACAGCATCTCCGCGAGACTGTACATGAGAGGCAAGGTCGTGAACTTCAAGGAAGTGGGATGGGACCTGGTAAGGACCACCTCGGACCTGATGAAGAAGATTTCCGAGTCCGTCATGTCCATGAAGGACTCCAAGATCAAGTTCCGCCAGCGCAAGAAGTGAAACTTTTTCCCTCACAACCTTTTTTAATACCCTCTTTTATAGTGTGCCCTGTTCAACATGCCGCAGTATGACTCAGCTTCAATAGAGGGACGCTGGCAGAAGATGTGGAAGGACGATGGGGTCTACCATTTCGACCCTAAGTCCGAAAAACCCGTTTTCAGCATAGATAATCCACCAAGGTACACTTCCGGATCTCTGCATCTGGGACATGCTACCGGTTATTCGATCTCCGACTTCGCGGCGCGTTACAAGCGCATGAGAGGACATAACGTGTTCTTCCCCCTGTGTTTCGACGTTAACGGGACGCCCATCGAGGTGAAGGTCGAAAAGAAATACAACATTACAAAGCTCGACCTTCCCCGAAAAGAGTACCGAAAGCTGTGCAGCGACTACGCCAACGGCTTCATCGCCGAGATGACCCGGGACTTCGAAAAACTGGGCGAGAGCATGGACCCCAGCATATACTATCAGACGGACGCCACGTACTACCGGAAGATCACTCAGCTATCCTTCGTGGAACTGTTCAAAAAAGGCCTGGTCTACAAGGCCAACTTCCCGGTGAACTGGTGCCCCAGGTGCATGACCGCCCTTGCGGACGCCGAAGTGGAATACATGGACAATGTCAACAAATTGAACTTCATCAAATTCGGAGTTGCCGGCACCGACGAATACGTGCTTATAGCCACCACCCGCCCCGAGCTGCTTTGCACATGCCAGGTAGTGGCTGTCCATCCGGACGATGCAGATAAACGGCACCTTGTCGGAAAAGAGCTTGTCACCCCTCTGTACGGCAAGAAGGTCAAGGTCATAGCAGACGAGAAGGTGGACCCGGCGTACGGTACGGGTTTCGTGATGATATGCACAATAGGAGACAAGGACGACCTCGAATGGGTAATGAAATACCATCTGCCGATGGAGAAGGGCATAGACGAGACCGGAAGAATGACCGCGCTCTCGGGAAAATACGAAGGGATGCCCGTGGCGGAGGCCAGAGAGGCCGCCATCGCGGACCTGGGAGAGTCCGGCCTTCTGGTGAGACAGGTTGACAATCCTCAGCAGGTGTCCATATGCTGGAGGTGCAAGACGCCCATCGAGTACCTTCAGGTCCCGCAGTGGTTCCTGAAGACGCTCGATTTCAAGGAAGAAGTCCTGAAACGCGCCGACGAGATCCGGTGGCACCCTGAGTTCATGAAGGTCCGCCTAAGGGACTGGGTCGAATCCCTTGAGTGGGACTGGGTGTTGAGCAGGCAACGCATTTTCGCCACCCCGATACCCGTCTGGGAGTGCGCCGACTGCGGCCATGCCGTATGCGCAGAGAAGGAACAGCTTTACTGCGACCCGGTGGAGGACGGGCCGCCGGTGGAGAAATGCCCCGAATGCGGCGGTGAGATGGTGGGATGCACCGATGTGTTCGACACATGGATGGATTCTTCCGGGTCCGCACTCTACAACACATACTGGCACAGGGACGATGAGATGTTCCGTAAGCTTTTCCCGATGTCCCTCAGGCCGCAATCCCACGATATCATAAGGACGTGGGCATTCTATTCCATACTGCGCTCCGAGCAGATAGCCCAGAGCGTGCCCTGGAAGGAGGTTATGATCAACGGGTTCATAATGGCGCCAGACGGCACCCCGATGCACTCCTCGGTGGGGAACGTGATCGACCCCGTGCCCATCTTGGAGAAGTACGGCGCCGATGCTTTGCGCTACTACGCCGCGACCTGCTCGCTAGGCATCGACCATGCGTTCAGGGAGTCCGACGTGGTACGCGGAAGGAAGCTCTGCAACAAGATATTCAACCTGGGGCAGTTCGTCACCCGTTTCTTCGATTCGAAACCCGGGAAGGAATGCAACGGCCTGCGGGTTTCGGACAGATGGGTCCTCAGCAGATACTCGGAGACCGTCAGAGAGGCGACGGAATGGTTCGAGACATATCAGTTCGACAAGGCCATGAAAGCCATAGAGGGCTTCATCTGGCACGAGTTCGCCGACCACTACGTGGAGATGGCTAAGGGAAGGAGCGACGAAGCGGTTAAATACACTCTGTACAACGTTTTCTACGGCTCCCTTAAGCTCATGGCCCCGATCATGCCCCACGTGACGGAAGAGCTTTACCAGACCATATTCAGGCAGTTCGAGGGCGACGCCAGCATACACCTGGCGTCGTGGCCGGAGCCCATCCTCTACGACAGTGAAGCGGAAAGGATCGGAGACGTCCTGAAGGATGTGGTCGCGGCCATACGCGCATGGAAGTCGGAGAAGAAAATGCCCCTGAACGCAGAGATAGCGTTTTTGGAGCTGACAGGTCCGGATTCATCGGCCTTGGAAAGTGCCAGGGACGACATTTCCGAGACTGCGAAAGCATCTGAGATCGCGATCGCCGAGTCCGCGGAGCTTACGGAAGAGGTTGTGGGCGTCAAACCCGTACACTCAAAACTGGGCCCCGCTTTCAAGTCGGCGGCGAAAGCCATAGTGGCCGCGATATCGTCCATGGACCCTTCGGACGTCGCAAAGCAGATCGCCGGCGGATCGGTAAAGATCGAAGCGGGCGAGGTCTACGAACTGGGCCCCGAGTATTTCGAACTGGATAAACGCCTCACGCTCGGCGGTAAGGCCGTGGAGACGATTCAGGTCGGCGGGATACTGATTGTGATCGAGCTTTAAAAAAAGGAAGAAGGTCACTGTACTACGTTCACAGTGATCCTCTTCCCATCGAATTTCATCTTGGTAAGATCGGAGGTCATCTTCCTTCCGAAGTCCTTGTGGACCTCTACGACGGATGACGTGCTTCCGATCTCGATGTTCCCGATGGAATACTCTCTGATCCTCGCATTCCTTATGATGAACTCGGACAACCCTACTTTTCCGAAACCGTCCTTTTTACCGAGGTTTATCTCGAATTTCACCATTCCGAAGACGTCGGCGGCCTGATCGAAGTCCACGACCATCCGTATGGTGTCCTTGCTCCCCTCCTCGGCGTCCGGTACTTCCCTTTTTGTTATCTCCATCCCTGTGCGGAGCTCGAACTCGTGCACGAGATGCTCCTCCTCGGCGGTGACGAAAGATACTGCCGTTCCCTCTTTGCCGGCCCTTCCCGTGCGTCCTATCCTGTGGATATAGGTCTCCACGTCCTCGGGCATGTCGTAGTTGATCACGTAAGATATGTCGTCCACGTCGAGCCCCCTTGCGGCGACGTCCGTGGCGACGAGTATCTGCACCCTGCCTTCCTTGAAGTCCCTGAGCACCTTCTCCCTCTTGGACTGGGGCATGTCACCGTGTATGGCCTCGGCGACGTACTTGTACTGGTCCAGACGTTCGATCAGCATGTCGACCATCCTCTTGGTCTGACAGAATATTATCGCTTTGGGCTGGTCGATGTCCAGTATCCTGCTGAGCGCCCATGACTTGTTCCTCCTTCCCACCGAGATGTAGTACTGCTTGGTAAGGTCCAGGACCACCTCGTCCCTGGAGACGCTGATCTCCTTGGGGTCCCTCATGTAGTCATAGGAGAGGCGTTTGACGCCTTCGGGCATCGTGGCGGACATCAACAGGGTCTGCCTGTTGGAGGGCATCATGCGCAGTATGTCCTCGATGTCCTCGATGAATCCCATATCCAGCATGCGGTCGGCCTCGTCCAGCACCACTACCTTGATGGCGCTGAGGTTCAGCTCTTTGCGGGACATCATGTCCTTTACGCGCCCCGGCGTTCCGGCGATGATGTCGGCGCCCTTCTTGAGCTGCTTGATCTGGCCCTCGATGCTTGCTCCTCCGTATATCGGGATACATACGTGTCCGGTGTATTTGGAGAGCTTCGACATCTCCTCGGAGACCTGGACGGCCAGCTCTCTGGTGGGCGCGAGTATTATGGACTGGGGGACCTTCTGCGGCACGTCTATCTTGCCGAGGATTATCGACCCGTAGCATCCCGTCTTTCCTGTTCCGGTCTGCGCCTGGGCGAACATGTCCCTTCCGGTCAGCCCGATCGGGACGGCCGATACCTGGATCGGGGTGGGCTCTTCCCATCCCATGTCGTCCATGGCTCTGGCAACTTCTTCCGGAATACCTATATCTGTGAATTTTGAGATCATCATACCACTTGATCCGAACTTAAACAGCCTGTGACTTCAACACAGACAACGCTCAATTTCGCCACTCGATATGCCCGCTATATTTATAATAATGACTGGAAGGAAATAAAGCAACGGCAAAGTATATATTTAAAAAGTCAATCTGTGGAAATGCACTGTGGATGTGGTGTAGCTGGTTATCACTTAACCTTGCCAAGGTTAGAACTCGGGTTCGAATCCCGGCATCCGCACTCTTTTTCTCTAAAAATGATCCCCTCTCCATCAGTTTGAGGATTCAGCGGATTTCCCGATCTACGTCTTGGTTTCTTTCTCCGGGATTCTGCACATTTCTTTTTCATCTTTCCCCTTCGTGCGGAAGTCTGTCCGACGAATGTGCAAAGTAAACCCTCTGAAAATGTAAGATC
>Ga0265295_1000374_pt1 | contig 91434 bp, 92 predicted proteins | sample Munlansysbiofilm_FD_192503 | JGI IMG/M metagenome (GOLD analysis project Ga0265295, IMG submission 192503) | Leachate microbial communities from a municipal landfill in Southern Ontario, Canada - Methane capture system biofilm | ecosystem: Engineered > Solid waste > Landfill > Unclassified ... | reverse complement strand
TCAGCATCTCCTTTCATGCTCCTCTCTCTGGACTAATTCCAGAGAGCATGGAGGAAGTGCTGGGGTGGGTCAATTTTGGATGCCGATTACCCCCGAAAGTGGGTCAATATTGCACGCCGATTCACACCGTGGGAGACGTTTCAGGTTTCAGCCGCAACGGCGGCATGGTGGAATTGTTCCTGCAGGACGGTAAGGTGCGTTTCGAGATAAATCTCGCCGCTGCGCGCCAAAGCCGTTTAAAGATCAGCAGTCAGCTGCTGAAGGTAGCCCGGATTGTTCGCGATAATGAATAGGCCCCGTGTCACCACGCTAAGACTGCTTACGCAACGTTGCAATAAACGCGGCCGCTGCCGGTGAGATGGTCTTGCCGCGCCGGGTGGCCAGATAGAACTGTTGCCGGATGGTCAGCCCCGGCACGCTAACCGCCAGCAACGCCCCCGCCGCCAACTCACGTTCCACCGCCAGAGACGAGACAAAACCGCAGCCTGCTCCGCTCAATACCGCCCTACGCACCGCCTCGCTGCTGCCCAGCTGGGCAATCACCCGCAACGTCGACAGGTTGACGCCGGCTTGCACCAGTGCGGCATCCACCACCTGACGAGTGCCTGATCCCGGCTCGCGCAGGATCAGCGGCAGCTGCAGCAGATCATGGCAGTGATCAAGCCGTTTCAACTGCAAAACAGGGCTTGCCACCAACAGGATCTGCTCACTGGCGATCGGCTCAAAGATGATCTGTTCTGCATCATAGCGTCCCCCCACCAGTGCCAGTTCCATCGCGTCGGCCTGCAAGAGACGTAGTACCTCGCGGGTATCACCCTGCACCAGCTCCAGGCGCACGCCGGGCCAGGCTGCAGTAAACGGTCCCAACAGATCAGGAATCAGGCAGGCAGCCGGGATGGTGCTGGCCCCTACCCGCACAACAGCCTCCTCAGCGCCTGCAAAACGGCGCATGGCCACGCGTGCGTCATCGCACGCTGTACAAATTTTGCGGGCATGCTGTTCAAACAGCCGTCCGGCCTCGGTCAGATAGACTCCTTTTTTCGAGCGGTCGAACAGCCTGCTGGCCAACTCATCCTCCAGGCTGCGGATATGCTGACTGGCGGTGGACTGCACCAGACTGACCAGCTCGGCGCCCCGCGAAAAGCTGCGCTGATCGGTAATGGCCAGGAATAGTTCAAGTTGTTTCAGGGTCATCTGCAATCCTATCGGTTTAATAGATACTAATGTGCGATTTTTACCATATTATCCATTTGCCAGGCAAGCCAACAGTTGGTATCAAAAACATTCGATTTTTCGAATACAAGGAGCTTATCATGATGAAACGTATGGCACTGACCCTGACCTTTACCCTGCTGACTGCAGCCAGCGCCCTGGCCGCCAACTTTATCGAGTCGGAAGAGCTCAAACAACTGATGGATCAGAAGCAGGAACTGATTCTGGTGGATATCCAACCGGCTGCCGATTTTGAGAAACAGCACCTGCCCGGCTCCATCGAAACCAACGCCTTCCCGGCTAAATCAGCCGAAGAAAAGGCTCGCCTGGACAAAGTGCTGCCGATCATCAGCCAGTCCAAGGCACCGGTAATCGTGATCTGCCCCCGCGGCAAGTCCGGCGCCAAAAACAGCTACGACTATCTGCTCAGCAAAGGGGTGCCTGAAGATCGTATGAAGATCCTGGAGGACGGCATTGCTGGTTGGGAGTTTCCGCAGATATTTGTCAAGGGCCGGTAAGCAGCAGCCATGACAACGCAGCAATCTCTCAGGGCGGTCATGTCGGACATGACCGCCCGTTGTACGTCCTGTGGCGAATGTGTGCGCCCATGCGCATTTTTGCAGCAGCACGGCACACCGGCCGCCATAGCCAAGCGCGGGAGTAATCCCGACAACCTGCTGACCGCCTACGGCTGTTCCCTGTGCGGGCTGTGCGATGTCGTCTGTCCGGAGCAGCTCTCCCCATCATCCCAGTTTCTTGCCATGCGGCAGCAAGCAACGGCCCAGGGGCTGGTTGACCTCAAACCCTATAAACCGTGGCTTACCTATGAACGGCTGGGTGGTTCTGTGCTATTCAGGCGCGACCAGATCCCTGCCAACTGCCGGACCGTGTTCTTCCCTGGCTGTTCTCTGCCCGGAACGCGGCCTGCTGCAACCAAAGAACTGTTCAGGCGACTACAGCACCATGATCGGTCCATTGGGCTGGTGCTGGATTGCTGTGGCAAGATATCGCACGACCTGGGGTTGGAAAAACAGTTCAACACCATTTTTAACCGTCTGCAGCAGCGGCTCAAAACGTATGGGATCACTCGTGTGCTGACCGCCTGCCCAGGTTGCAGCAAAATCCTAAAAAAACATGGACAGGATATCGAAGTACACAGCGTCTATGAACTGCTTGCTGAACAGCCGACAAGCGTACCAGAGGTGACGCTCGGCACGGTCTCGGTGCATGATCCCTGTCCTGCGCGTTTTGATCTGGCACAACACAAAGCCGTGCGTAAACTGATTAAGCTTACTGGTTACCGGATTGAGGAATTGCCATCCAGCGGAACCGTAACCCGCTGTTGCGGCCAGGGCGGCATAGTGGAAGGCTGTGTTCCCGGCACTGTGCGTAAAGAGGCGACCTTGATCGGTGGCGAAGCTGCCGAGCGTCCGCTGGTATCATCCTGCGCCGGCTGTTGCGAAACCCTGTCCAGCGTGACACCAACCGCCCATGTTGCCGACCTGTTAACCGGCACCGGCAGTTTTTCAGACAAGCCGGCAGCATCGTTCAGGCGCTGGTTCAACCGACTACTACTACGTTTTTCGAGACTCCCATGAGCAAACTGTTCGTTACCGCCCTGCTGCTCTTCACCGCTAGCACCCTTTTCAGTCTCTCCGCCCAGGCCGATGAACTGGTGGTCTCCCGTTTTGCAAGTGAAGGCCTGAAAGGCTGGGAACCCAAGAGTTTCAAAGGGACCACCAGCTACCGGATCGTTCAGGAGGACGGACGTAGCGTAGTGAAGGCCCATGCCAAAGACGCTGCCTCCGGCATCAGCAAAAAAATGAGTTTTGACCCGCACAGGTACCGCTACCTGCAGTGGAGCTGGAAGGTTGCCGGCACCATCGCTGCAGGCAACGAACGGACCAAGCAGGGCGACGACTATGCCGCCCGGGTCTACGTGGTCTTTCCGGGGAGATTCTTCTGGCAGATGCGTGCCATCAACTACATCTGGGCCAACAAGCTGCCCAAAGGCGAGTTTGTCCCCAATGCCTTTACCGCCAATGCCATGCTGCTGGCCGTCCAATCAGGCCCTGCCATGGCCGGCCAGTGGGTCAGCGAACAACGCGACATCCTGGCCGACTACCGCCGTATGTTTGGTGAAGACCCGCCCTTAGCCGGCGCCGTGGCGATTATGACCGACACCGATAACACTGGCGCCGAGGCCACCGCGTGGTACGGCGAGATCGCACTTTCGACAAAACCATGACTAAAAACAAACTGATTATTGTACTGATCGGACTCACAGCAGTAGGGCTGTTTTTCTACCTTGATCTGGGCCGTTTCCTAACCCTGGAGAGCCTCAAGGCCAACCGTCAGCTGCTGCTGCAGTACTACGCCGAGCACGCCCTGCTGATGGTAGCGGCCTTCATGACGATCTACATCATCCAGACCGGCCTGGCCCTGCCCGGCGCCACCATCCTGTCGCTCTCGGCCGGCGCCATCTTTGGCCCCTGGCTGGGTACCGTGTATGCCGTTAGCGCCGCCACCATCGGGGCCACCCTTTCTTTTTTGGTTACTCGGTATCTGCTACGGGATTCCGTGCTTTCAAAATTTGGCAACAAGCTTGAAGGGATTAACAAGGAGCTTGAAGAAAGGGGATTCAACTATCTGTTGTTTCTCAGACTTGTCCCTCTATTTCCGTTCTTTCTGATCAACCTGGCCGCCGGGCTGACCCGCCTGCGGCTCTCCACCTTTGTGCTGGGCACCTTCTTCGGCATCATTCCCGGTGGCTTCGTCTACGTCAATGCCGGGGCCAGTCTGGCTAGCATCACCAGTCTTTCTGATATCGCTTCTGCCCGTGTGCTAGGCTCCTTTGCCCTGCTGGGGCTGTTTGCCCTGGTGCCGGCCCTGTATAGCAGGTTTAAAAGACCTGCAGACGTATGATCCGGCACATCCCTTACCATCAAAGAAGTTCAATCTTTCAACTGTTTAAACCAAAAGGAGACAGAACCCATGAGTAGTTTCGAAGTCAAATCAGACCCGCAACTTTGGGAAAAGCTCGGCATGGATGTACCCCGTTTTTCTGGCATGCCGGCCATGCTGACCCAGGCCTACACCAACATCTTCCTCTCCCAGAAGAACCGTCCAGCACAGATGGCCTACTTTGACGGCATGGTGGAAAACATCCACACTGGTCGTATTGATGAGTTAATGGCGGCCAAGGATGCAGGCAAGCCGGTGATCGGCACCTTCTGTGTCTACATACCTGAAGAGGTGGTGGTAGCTGCTGGCGGTGTCTGTGTTGGTTTGTGCGGCGGCGCCCAGGGTTCCATTGCCGATGCGGAGAAGGTGCTGCCTCGCAACATCTGTCCCATGGTCAAGTCCGCCTTTGGTTTCAAGGTCGGCAAGATCTGCCCTTACTTTCAGGCCGTTGATTTTGTCTATGGCGAAACCACCTGCGATGCCAAGAAAAAGACCTGGGAACTGCTGGATGAATATGTACCAACCCATGTGATGGAAATTCCCCAGATGAAGCGGGAAAAAGACAAGGCACTCTGGCTGGATGAGGTGAAGGAGTTCAAGGTTGCTGTAGACAAGATAACCGGTGTGGAGACCGGTTTTGACGAACTGCAGCAGGCCATTGTTACCATCAATGCCAAACGCAAGGCGCTTCAGCGCCTGAACCGTCTGCGCCACCACAATCCAGCTCCGATCAGTGGCAAGGATATGCTGCTGATCGAGCAGATAGCCTTCTATGACGAGCCCAATCGCTTTGTTGAAAAGGTCAACATCCTTTGTGATGAGTTGGAAGAGCGGATCAAACAGGGAATAGCCGTGGCTCCTGCCACAACACCACGAATCATGGTCTCTGGTACTCCGATGGCGCTTCCCAACTGGAAACTGCACAACATCATTGAGACCTCCGGCGCGGTGGTGGTGAATGAAGAAAGCTGTATCGGCACCCGCTACTACAAAGATCTGATTGACGAAGGTGCCACCACACTGGAACAGCAACTGGAGCGACTGACAGAACGTTACATGCAGATTGACTGCTCCTGCTTTACCCCCAACACCGAGCGAATTGACCAGGTACTGAAGGAATATGAAGAATCCGGGGCACAGGGAATTATTGATTACTGCCTGCAGTTCTGTCACACCTACAACATCGAGGCGGTCAAGCTGCGCAAGGCCTGCGAAGAGCGAGGCATCCCCTTCATGGCCATTGAATCGGATTACTCACCCGATGATGTGGGGCAACTCAAGACCAGGGTTGAGGCGTTCATTGAGCAGATCAGGGGGTAGTGGTGAAGGTAGGTGTTGATTTAGGCTCACGGACCATCAAGGTAGTGGCACTCAAAGAGGGGGCCATTACCTCTCACAACGTTACGGAAAGCGGATTCGAGCCCCACAAGCAGGCCCTTGCGTTTATTGCGGAATATGCACCGGCAAGGGCTGTCGCAACCGGATACGGACGCCACCTGGTGCAGCAACATGCTGAGGTGGATGTCATCACGGAAATCAAGGCCCATGCCATGGGAGCACGCTACTTCTTCCCCCAGTGCCGTACCATTCTGGATGTGGGGGGGCAGGATTCAAAGGTAATCAGCCTTACTAACGACGGTAAGATGCAGAATTTTCAGATGAATGATAAGTGTGCAGCCGGCACCGGGCGATTTCTAGAAATGATGGCAGTCTCACTGGGCTACAGTATGTCAGATTTTTGCGCCGCTGCAGCCAGTATTGACCAAGCCACCCCCATCAACAGTATGTGCGCCGTATTTGCCGAATCAGAGGTGGTTTCACTCAAGAACAGCGGCATGCCACCGGCTGAGATTGCAAGGGCGGTGCATCTGGCGGTTGCCAATCGTCTGGCAACCATGGTCCGTAAGGTTGGTTGTGGTGATCATCTGGTTTTTTCCGGTGGCGTTGCCAACAATAGGATTATGGTGTCGTTGTTGGAACAGGACTTGGGCGTGCCTGTGTTGGTACCTGAACACCCTTCAATTGTCGGTGCCCTGGGAGCCGCTCTTCAGGCTGAATTACTGCATCATGCAGAAATGGACTAAATCGAGTTTGGCTTACAGTTTTGAATTCTAGCAGTAGGCTGTTATTATTTTCCAGCCTACTTTATACGAAAGGATGTTCTAACCATGTGGACTGAGCGCTTCAGAATCCGTCCGGTTTCCCATTGCAAAGAAGGGTGCCGAATCCAGCCCGCCGGAATCCCCGGCGGGCGCACACAAATGCTGGTGTCAGGCTAGCCCAGATTAACAACCAGGCTGACATCGCCTCACCACGGGTACTGGATTCCTTTGTCCTGCTGGGTCTATCTGCACTGGTCCCTGCCTTGCATGCAAAAACAAACGCCAAAAGGAGCAGTCGTGCATCTCAATGACCTGATTACCAAGGCGCTCAATGACGAGCGCCTGACTGCTGATGAAATTGTGTACCTGCTCTCGCTACCGCCAACCTCATCCGAGAGCTATCAAGTGCTGGCTGCCTCACGGGCGCTTTCAGCCCGACTCTGTGCAAACAGGGCTGAGGTGCATGGCCAGTTTGCGCTCAATCTGGCCCCCTGCCCCAAAAACTGCATGTTCTGCTCCTTTGCTGCCAAAAACGGCATCTTTAAAGGATCTTCTCAGATCAGCCCGGACGATGCGGTTCAGACCGCCCTTGCCTTTGAACGAAACGGCGTCAACGCCATCTACCTGATGGCCACCGCTTCCTTCGATCTGGCCGAATTCTGTGAATATGGCAAAGAGGTCAGGCGACGGCTACACCCTGAAACGATCTTGATAGCCAACGTAGGGGATCAGCAGGAATCCGGGGCGCGCCTATTGAAAGATGCCGGTTTCAACGGCGTCTATCACGCTCTGCGGCTACGAGAAGGCACCGATAGCGACATTGCGCCGGATGCGCGCCTCAGGTCTATCAGGGGCTTCAAGGAAGCCGGTCTGGTGGTGGGAACCTGTGTCGAGCCGGTCGGCCCGGAACATAGCAACCAAGAACTGGCTGAACTGATCCTGTTCACCGCCGCGCACCAGCCGGCCTTCAGCGGTGCGGCACGCCGCATCAGTATCCCCGGCACCACCCTGGCGGAGCGGGGTATGATCAGCGAGCTGCGTATGGCCCAGATTGTAGCGGTCACACGACTGGCCGTACCCCACACCGTCATCGGCAACTGCACCCACGAACCCTGCGGCATCGGCGCCCTGGCCGGCGCAAACCTGTTCTGGGCCGAGAGCGGCGCAAACCCTCGCGACGTACTCGAGAAGACTGAAGAAGGACGCGGCCACACCGTTGCTCGTTGCAGCAGCATCTTCAACGAGGCCGACTGGCAGCTGCTCGAAGGTCCCTCAGCCTTTTTCAGCTGACCATGCTGCAGCTCTCCGTGATCATCCCGGTCCTGCAGGAACAGCAGCGGATCAACCGGACCGTTGCCGCGGTACGCCGCCAGGCCTCCAGGGCAGAGATTATTGTGGTGGATGGCGACCCTGCCGGCTCCACCCTGCACGTCATCACTGATCCGTCCGTTATCCAGCTGACAGCCCCGGCTGGCCGTGGCAACCAACTGGCCGCCGGTGCTGCCGTAGCTACCGGTGATACTATCCTGATGCTGCACGCCGATACGCTGCTACCTGACCATGCCTTTTGCGCCATTTCCTCAGCCGTTGGCAACGGAGCCGTCTGGGGCGCCTTCCGCTTGGGAATCGACACCCCCGGGCTAGCCTATCGCATCATCGAACATTTCGTAGACCTGCGCTGCAATCTGTTTACCCTGCCTTACGGCGATCAGGCTATCTTCGTGACCCGATCGGCACTCCAACAGATTGGCGGCATCCCTCCGCTTCCGCTCATGGAAGATGTTACGCTCTGTGATCGGCTCAAACGTTCGGGACACCGCTTCATGCTGCTGCCGACACGTGTGCAGACCTCAGCCCGCCGTTGGCAGAGAGACGGCGTTATCCGACGCACGCTGCACAACTGGTGGCTGCTACTACGCTATCGTTGCGGTTACAGCCCTGAAACCCTTACACAGCACTACCGTTGAAGCTTATGGGCTAACACAGCAAATCCATCCACTTGTCCGCACCACCACCGCGCAACTAATATTTTCCGTTCAATTGCATTGACAAAAATTTACTGTATACCTACAACGTAGCTTGATCGAAACAGGATTTTAAGCATCCCATTAGACCATAATTCAGATAGTCACAAACTCATGCTCAGAAATAAACGTATCATCTTCATTCTGCTGACGCTCTTGCTGCTAGCGCTGAACGTCCTGTTCGTCGCGCTTGAGTGGCGACGGACCAATCTGCAACTCAGGGATTCGCTGGCGGTTGAAGGGCAGACCCTCCAGGCCGCCCTCGATGTCACCCTCGAAACCACCTTTCACAACATGCTGCAGCTGGCTACCGTGATTGCCGAGGATCAGCGGGTACAACAACTCTTTCAGGCCGGCAAACATGCCGTAGCCCAAGAGGGTGGTGGCGCAGGCGGTCCCAGAGCTGCAGCGGCTCGTCAGGAATTGCTGCAGCTGGTGCTGCCGATGTGGCAGAAACAGATGCGCGATTATGGGGCCCGCCAATTGCATTTTCAGCTTGGCCCCGGATCGCTCAGTTTCCTGCGGGTGCATCAACCGGACAAGTTTGGCGACCGGATGGACCAGGTGCGCCATACGATCGTAGATGTCAACCGTGACCACAAGCCCCGCTCAGGCTTTGAAACCGGGCGGATCTATTCCGGACTGCGCGGGGTGGTACCGGTCTGGTCATCGGGCGATGAAAAGCAACGTGAATTTCTCGGTGCCCTTGAGGTCGGAACCTCCTTTGATCCGGTTCTGAAGACCCTGGATAACCGCACCGGACGCGGAGCAGCCGTGCTGCTCAACCGTGACCAGGTTGATCAGAACATGTGGCAGGAGTTTATCAAGCGCAACATGCTCGGAGGGGCGGCAGACGCACCGGACAGCTGCTATATCGAGGCATCATCGCGGCCCGAAGTCATACGGCTGCTGCGCAGTCCATCATTCAAGAACAGCTATCGCGGCGCCCACAACACCTACGTGCTGCATGACAGCGGGCAGACCTTTGCGATCACCCGTTTCCCCCTGTTTGACTATAAGGGCCTGCGCGACGGACACCCTGACCCGGTCGGCTCCATCCTGCTCTGGAGCGACATAACCAGCCGTTATACCGCCCACCGCAACGACCACCTCTTTATCATCATCTACGCCATCGGCAGCTTTCTGCTGTTTGAGTTGTTGTTGATCATGCTGTTTCGCTTTTCCTGTCGTCAGTTGCAAAAAACCATCGATGAACAAACTGCCAAACTAACCGAACTGGCTGAAAAAAATACCACCATCCTTCATTCGGCCGGCGACGGCATCATAGGACTCGATCAGCAGGGCTGCATGACCTTTGCCAATCGAGCAGCCGAACAACTGACCGGCTGGTCGATCGAAGAGATGAGCGGACGGAATATCCATGACCTGTTCTGCCACCTCAATGCTGCAGGTGAACGGACCGCCAGTGATGACTGTCTGATATTGCGCTGTTGTCGTACTGGCGGCAGCGCCGACATAAGTGGGGAGTTGTTCCGGCGTAAGGATGGCAGCAGCTTTCCGGTTGAATACCGGGTGACACAGTACCAGCATGAGGTGCACGGGGCAGTGTTGGTGTTTCGCGACATTACCGAACGCCAGGCGCTCGAACGAAAAGTCCGCTGGATGGCCTATCACGACTCGTTGACCGGGCTGCTCAACCGGACCGCCTTTGATGAAAAGCTGACCTGGCTGCAGGCACTGGCCCGCCGCGAACAGCAACAGATCGCCCTGCTGTATATCGACCTTGACGGCTTTAAATCAGTCAACGACCGCCACGGACACGATGCCGGTGACCAGGTCTTATACATCACAGCCAGCCGTCTGCTGGACACCCTGCGCGAGGTGGATCTGCTGGCGCGGATCGGCGGCGACGAGTTCATCGCCGCCCTGCTGGTGGAAGAAGGCAACGGTGCCGTGGCAGAGGGGGTCGCCCAACGGATGCTGGACAGCATGCAGGAACCCTTTTCCATCAACAACCAGCAGCTTGAGCTCGGCGTCAGTATCGGCATAGCGCACCACGATCCCCACGGCAGCGAAACCATCGAGCAGACACGCCTGCGGGCCGACCAGGCGCTCTATCAGGCAAAACAGCTGGGCAAGCACCGCTATGTGGTGCAGAGCAATGACCCATCCCAACAGTAACGACAAACTGATCGCGCTGTTTGTCAAACCTCCGGTGCCTGGACGGGTCAAGACCCGCCTTGCCAGAGACATCGGCGCTGTTGCAGCCTGTTCACTGTATTGCCGTCTGACCGAGGCTGTCATCAATCAGGCACATCAAAGCGGCTTTCAACTGGTGGTGATGTACGACGGCACCAGCCCTGAACAGCTACCGGCAAACTGGGTAGCGTCTGCATGGCGTTGCCTGCCACAGCAAGGCACAGATCTCGGCCAACGGATGGCAGCGGCCTTCAGCAAACTGTTTACAGAAAGAACGCACCAGGTGGTGTTGATCGGCAGCGATATCCCCGGCATTGACCACAACTACCTGCACCTGGCCTTCCAGATGCTTGCTAATCATGATCTGGTAGTCGGTCCGGCCCTGGATGGCGGCTACTGTCTGATCGGCTTCAATCGTCAAAGCTTCACGCCGGCAGTTTTTAGTAACATCCCCTGGAGCACTGATCAGGTTCTTGAGCTGACGCTGACACGGGCTGCTCGAGCCAGTCTGACGGTTGGGCTGCTGCCGACGCTGCAAGATATCGATACCCTGGCTGATCTGGAGTCAGTGGAACAACGGGGAGGACTACCCTGGAAAAACTAACCATTCGCTGCTGCAGGGAAGGCGAAACGCTACGGGTTCTCTTCGTGCTGTCCCTTCTGCTCACCGGCCTTGCGCATCATTTTATCTGCATACATCTGCGCATCGGCATGTTTGAAGGTTTGAGGAATATCGCTGCCCCTGTTTGCCGTGGCAACGCCCATCGAAAAATGAACGGCATAGGCGGGGTTGGCCTGATTAAAACGTTGCTGACAGCTGCGGATCCGCCTGATGACCTGAAGGGCGGCCTCCTCATCGGTTTTTGGCAACAACAGTGAGAACTCATCCCCACCGATCCGTGCCAGGGTACCCTCTGCCCCCAGGGCCTCACTCAGAACTTTTGCCACACTGACAATCAGATAATCACCGGCATCATGGCCGGCTGTGTCGTTCACCTGTTTCAAGCCATCCACATCAACAATGACAATACTGACCGGCACCTGCAGGCCATTCTGTAACCTGTTAAATTCTGAATCAAAATAAGATCGGTTATACAGACCGGTCAGGGAATCATGGGTGCTGACATGTTCCAGATGCAGCTCGGCTGATTTTCGGGCGGAAATATCCTCAAGCATGGTGATGATGTAGGGGGTAGCAAAGTCACTGGTAACTGCGAAGACCGTCAGCATGACCCACAACGAGATGCCATCACTGCGCACGTACCGTTTTTCAATATTGAAATAGGTGCGCCTGCCCTCAACCAGGTCTTTGATCAGCTCATCATCATCCTGCTCACCATCGGGGATTGAGATATCCGACAGGTTGTAACGGGTCAGATCGTTGATGCTGTAGCCCAGCATGGTTTCAACGGCGTGGTTTGCATCAAGGATCTTGCCCTGCTCGGTGACGATCATGATGCCGGTTACCGACTTGATAAAGATATCCTTGTACAGCTGCTTGCTGTTTTGCAGCACGCGAGCAAAGGCGGTCTCCCGCTCCAGCTTCAGCCTGAGCTGCTCCAGCTCTGCCTGATACTGTCGCAGCCTGCTGCAGACGGCGCCCAGTTCCTCAGCAAAACCCAGCTCCGCCGGAACCTGTTCGGGCACCTCCCCTGAGGCGAGCAGCTTCAGGTAGTTGCCAAGCGCGGATAATGTTTCACGATCAGTAGCACGCATACCCGTCTGTATACCTTACAATCAGTAGTCAGACAATCCTTGACAATCACACCCCACTGAAACGCCCTCCAGCTGCAACTTTTTTTGACCGTCGTCATGGCGCCACCAGATAGAGCGTACTAGCGTAGCGACATTCCGACCAAGGAGGAGTCATGCGTTACCCTATCATCACCCTGATCACCTGTCTGCTGATTACATCACGAGCCGAGGCATTTGAATGTAAGGTCTGCCACAGCAAAAACCCGGCCATGGTCAGGATGCACACCGCGTTGCGCGGCCAGGGCTGTTTCGGCTGCCACAAGCCGGGTGACAAGCTGATGGGCAAAGGCCAGCCCAAGGATCGTGACAGCCTGCTTAAACGCCGCCAGAGCGAGGAAATCTGCCTGCCCTGCCACCGTCAAACAGCCGGCGAACAACCAAAAGACTGATTTCGTCTTTTATTTGACCACCGTCATGCATTTAGTACTGAAACAACGCTACGGTGATACCAGAAACGATCAAGGAGGCAGCCATGCAATTCGCAAACGAACTCGGCAACCAGGCCATACAGGACGTACTCACCAACCACCCGGAGATCGGCGCTATCCTCGCCCGCTTTGACATCGGCTGCATCACCTGCAAGGTGGGCATCTGCCTGCTGAAGGATGTGGTCTCGATCCACGGACTGTCCAAAGAAGATGAAGCAAAGATTGAACAAGAGATAAACAACCATCTGAAAACAAAAGGAGCATAATCATGGGAAATCTGGGATGTGGCTGCCCCGGCAGCATGGCACGCGTGATTGAACGTACCGAAACTGAAACCAACACCAGCATCAAGGCCCCCTCGGAACTGCGGCAGTGGCCGGTGCAATTGCACCTGCTGCCACCTACGGCACCGTACTTCAAGGATGCCGAACTGCTGGTCTGCGCCGATTGCGTCGGCTTTGCCATGGGCAGTATGCACGCCGACCTGCTGAAAGGTAAAGCCCTGGCCATCGCCTGCCCCAAGCTGGATGATACGGCGCCCTACATCGAAAAACTGGCCCAGATCATCAATATCAACAACACCCCCAGCGTAACGGTGGCCATCATGGAAGTGCCCTGCTGCCGCGGTCTGTCGATGATGGTGGCCGAGGCGGTGAAACAGAGTGGCCGGGAGGTGCCGGTGGAGACCGTAATCATCGGTGTGGATGGTGAAAGGAGGAACTGATGGCAACCAACATCACGCAAACCCTGGTTGATGAACATAAACTGATCCTACGGATGATCGCCTTGCTGGATCAGAATGCGCCCAAAACCGCTGCCGGTCAGTACACCAACTGGCAGTTCTACCTGGATGGCATCGACTTCATCCGTCAGTATGCCGACCGCTTTCACCATGCCAAGGAGGAGGATGTGCTGTTCGAAGCACTGGTGGCAAACGGGATGCCCCGTGAGCACAGTCCGGTGGCGGCCATGCTGATGGAGCACGACCTGGGGCGCTCCCATGTACGCCAGCTGGAGGAAGCGGTGCGTGAGGCCCAGGCTGGCCGCAGCGAACGCTACCCCGTAATAGCCGAACACGCCCTGGCCTATGCCGAACTGCTCAAGGACCATATCGCCAAGGAAGATACGGTGCTCTACCCCCTGGCGGAACGGGTGCTGCCGGAGGAGATGCGTGCAGACATCCTGCAGCGCTATCAGACTGCAGAACAACGCATACCGGAAGGTTTCAGCCAACACTACGGCCAGATTGTCGAACAGTACGAAATCAGCTGAAGGTACCTGTTATAAACAGTTTTTCAGACCGCTTGCCCCACTAGGGGGCAGGCGGTTTTTTTCTATTTAATTCACCGGCAAAAAACGTTTTTTTGACATGGGTCAAGGCTGCGATAAACTATTGTTTTATGATCGCGATACAATCAACCGAGGCGAAAGGGGGAAGCCATGAAGCTCGTGTGCGGTATAAGCTGTCTGCTCATCATGTTGCTGACCATGATCACTGAACCGTTTGCAGACCAGGCAGCCGATGCAGCCGTGGCGGGTGACGCCAAACGGGGCGCGGCCCTCTTTTCGGGCTCTCTCCCCTTTGCCAAAGGGGCTGCCCCCTGCGGGGCCTGTCATGCCCTGACAAACCGGGGCGTCAACGGCGGAAAGATGGCCGGTGACCTGGGCGATCTGTTCACCCCCGACGGTGCCGATGTCATCAAAGATGCCATTGTGGCCATCGAAGCCCCTGCCATGAAAAAGATGTATACCGCCCACCCCCTGTCCGACCAGGAATATGCTGATCTGACTGCCTTTGCCCGCCAGCCGCTGCCGGAACACCAGCCGGCGCCGGGCCGGTCATTGCCCTTGGCCGGCTTGGGTGCTGTCGGACTGTTTCTGATCGGATTCGCACTGTACAAGAGGAGGATTTCCTGATGGCCGACAACCGGATCAAAGACAAGAGCTGCTGTGGCGGACGGGATTGGGAAGAGTTCTATCGTAACCGCTGGCAGTACGACAAGGTGGTGCGCAGTACCCACGGCGTCAACTGCACCGGCGGCTGCAGCTGGATGGTGCATGTCAAGGACGGCATTGTCGGCTGGGAGCTGCAGGCCAACGACTACCCCCAACTGAGCGGTGATATTCCAAACCACGAACCGCGTGGCTGTCCGCGTGGTATCAGCTACTCCTGGTATCTCTACAGTCCGCTGCGGGTTAAATATCCCTACCTGCGCGGTGCGCTGCTGGATCGTTGGCAAGAAGCCCGCGCACAGCATGACGACCCGGTGGCCGCCTGGGCCAGTATTGTCGAAAATCCCGACAAGCGCGCCAGTTACACCTCCCAACGGGGCATGGGCGGCTTCCGCCGAGCCGATTGGGAAACCGTGGTGGAGCTGATCGCCGCCTCCACGGTCTATACCTCCAAGAAACATGGACCAGACCGGATCATCGGCTTTACCCCGATCCCGGCCATGTCCATGATCAGCTATGCCGCCGGCACCCGTTTTCTGCAACTGCTGGGCGGGGTCTGCATGAGCTTCTACGACTGGTACTGCGACCTGCCGCCGGCCTCACCCCAGGTCTGGGGCGAGCAGACCGATGTCTGCGAATCGGCGGACTGGTACAACGCCTCCTACATCGTACTGTGCGGGGCCAACCTGCCCCAGACCCGCACCCCCGATTCACACTTCATGACCGAGGCCCGCTACCGTGGCGCCAAGGTAGTGGTCATGTCACCGGACCTGAACATCGCCAGCAAGTTTGCCGACACCTGGCTGCCGGTGGAGCAGGGCCACGACGGCGCCTTCTGGATGGCCCTGAACCACGTACTGCTGAAGGAATTTTACGTTGATCGCCAGGTGCCGTTTTTTGAGGACTACGCCCGCCGCTACACCGACCTGCCGTTCCTGGTGAAGCTGGAACAGCGCGATGGCATCTGGCAGGCCGGCGAACATCTGCGCGCCTCTGAACTGGAGCGCAGCGCCGGGATGGAACAGGGTGAATGGATCCTCTGCGTCTCGGACAGGGACGGCGCCATCCGCATCCCCAAAGGCAGCCTGGGGATGCGCTGGGATTCCAAACCGGGCAACTGGAACCTGGACATGACCGACGTGCTGGACGACCAGCCGATCGACTGCGCCTTAAGTCTGCTGGGCGATCGGGCAACCAGCGTCTGTTTCCGCTACGAGGGTGAGCAGGATGCCCTGCGTGAAGTACCCTGCCGCAGCATCAAAACCGTGAACGGCGAAGTACTGGTAACCACCGTTTTTGACTTGCTGTTGGCCCAGTTTGGGGTATCCCGTGGCCTGGGTGGTGATTATCCGGCCAGCTACGATGATGACAAACCGTTCACCCCGGCCTGGCAGGAAAAACATACCGGGGTCGGCCGTGAAACCCTGCTGCAGATCGCCCGTGAATGGGGCGAGAACGGCGAAAAGAGCACCGGCCGCAACATGGTGATCACCGGCGCCGGTGTCAACCATTGGTATCACAACGATCTGATCTACCGTTCCTTCATCACCGCCCTGCTGTTGACCGGCAGCGTCGGGCGTAACGGCGGCGGCATGGCCCACTACGTTGGTCAGGAGAAAGTTGTGCCGCTGGCCCCCTGGACCGCCGTGGCCATGGCCCAGGACTGGGTCAAGCCGTCGCGACTGCAGAACACCCCCAGCTTCTGGTACATCCATTCCGACCAGTGGCGCTATGACCGCAACTTTACCGACTATTTCAAGCCCGAAACCGGTGAAAATATTCCGGCCCATGCGGCCGATGTCAATGCCAAGGCGGTACGGCTTGGCTGGCTACCCTTTGCGCCGCACTTCAACGACAGCCCGTTGCGGTTGATGCAGCAGGCCCACGAGGCCGGAGCAACCGACGATGCAGCTGTCCGGGCCTGGCTGGTTAAACGGTTGCAAAGCGGCGAGACCCGTTTTGCCATTGAAGATCCTGATGCGCCGGAAAACTTCCCCCGCCTCTGGTTCATCTGGCGTTCCAACGCCATCTCAGCCAGCGCCAAGGGCCACGAATACTTCCTCAAACATGTACTGGGCGCACCCAACAGCACGGTTACGGCCAGCGAGGTTGCCAAAGACCAGGTCACGGAACTGGTCTGGCGCGACAAGGCCCCGGAAGGCAAAATGGACCTGATCGTGGACCTGAACTTCCGGATGGATACCTCCACGGTCTACTCGGACATCATCCTGCCGGCCGCCACCTGGTACGAAAAATCGGATGTCAACACCACTGACATGCATTCCTTTGTCAACTGCATGGATGCGGCGGTGCCGCCCTCCTGGGAATCCAAGGCCGACTGGAAGATCTTCAGCATGATCGCCAAAAAGGTCAGCGAACTGTCTGCCCCCCACTTCCCGGAACCGTTCAAGGATATCATTGCCGCCCCGCTGCTGCACGATACGCCGGGCGAGATCGCCCAACGCCGGGTGAAGGACTGGAAACAGGGCGAGTGTGAGCCGATACCAGGCAAGACCATGCCCAACCTGGCCATCGTGGAGCGCGACTACGTCAATCTGTACAACCGCTTTATGTCGCTGGGTCCCAACATCGCCCATCTGGGGGCCCACGGGGTCAACTGGGATGCCGACGATGTCCATGCCGACCTGCTGAACAGGCTGCCGACCCGTTCCTGGGGTGGCAAAACCTATATTGACCTGGAGGATGAGCGGAACGTAGCCGATACCCTACTGGCCTTTGCTCCTGAAACCAATGGCGAACTGGCCGTTCGGGCCTACCAGAACATGGAGGCCCGCATCGGCAAACCGTTGGCCCATCTGGCCGAAGGCAGCCGAAATGTCCGGATCAGCTGGGATGACATCACCCGCCAGCCGCGCCGTTTTCACAATTCACCGGTCTGGAGCGGACTGGTCGATGGCGGTCGTCCCTACTCGCCCTATGTGCTGAATGTGGAGCATGGTGTGCCTTGGCGCACCTTGTCCGGCCGTCAATCACTCTATCTGGACCACCCCTGGTACACCTCGTTCAACGAAGGGCTGCCCACCTTCAAGGGCAAACTGCCTGCTGCGGTGTTGGACGAGCTGCAGGAAGGAGCTCAGGACGGTCTGGTGCTGAACTTCCTGACCCCCCACGGCAAGTGGGGCATCCACTCCACATATACCGACAACCTGCGGATGCTGACCCTCTCCCGCGGCGGCCAGGTGGTCTGGCTGAACCATGAGGATGCGGCCCAGGCGTGCATTGAAGACAACGAAGGGGTGGAGCTGATCAACAACAACGGGGTGGTGGTCTGCAAGGCGATCGTCTCGTCCCGGATCCCCAAGGGGTCGGTCTTCATGTATCACGCCCCGGAACGGACCATTAACATCAAGAAATCCCGCAAGACCGGCAAGAAGGGTGGCGTCCACAACAGTCTGGCCCGGATCCGCCTGAAGCCGACCCTGATGCTGGGAGGCTATGCCCAGTTTTCCTATTATTTCAACTACTGGGGGCCCACCGGGGTCAACCGCGACTGCTATGTGGTGGTCAGAAAGTTGAGGGGGTGAGGCGATGAATGTCAGATCTCAACTGGTGATGGTATTCAACCTGGACAAGTGCATCGGCTGCCACACCTGCAGCATCGCCTGCAAGAATATCTGGACCGACCGCCAGGGCGCCGAATACATGTGGTGGAACAATGTCGAAACCAAGCCGGGCATCGGCTACCCCAAAAACTGGGAAGATCAAGAGCATTATAAAGGCGGTTGGATCAATGATGGCGGCGAACTGCGCCTGAAGGGGCTGGGCAAAGGCCCCACCCTGCTGAACATGTTCTTTCAGCCGAACATGCCGGCCATTACCGATTACTACGAACCGTTCGACGTGGATTATGCCAACCTGCACGGCGCCCCCAAGGGGGATGATCAGCCGACCGCCGATATCGTCTCACAGATATCCGGCCAGAAGATGGAGGAGGTTACCAGCGGCCCCAACTGGGACGACGATCTATCCGGCTCGGGCCAGTATGCCGCCAACGACCCGAACCTGGCCGACGCCTCGATCATCGAAGACTACGGCCGGATCTTCATGCAGTATCTGCCCCGGCTGTGCAACCACTGTCTTAACCCGGCCTGCGCCGCCTCCTGCCCCTCGCGGGCCATTTACAAGCGTGGCGAAGACGGCGTGGTGCTGGTTGACCAGAATATCTGTAAAGGCTGGCGTTTCTGCACCAGTGCCTGCCCCTACAAGAAGGTCTATTACAACTGGACCACCGGCAAGGCCGAAAAGTGCATCTTCTGCTTCCCCCGTACCGAAACCGGTCAGTGCAACGCCTGTTCGCACAGCTGCGTCGGCCGGATCCGCTACCTGGGGGTGCTGCTGTACGATGCCGATGGGGTGGAACAGGCACTGAAACAACCTGACGACAAACTGGTTGAGGCCCAGCGGGCGTTGATCCTTGACCCCCACGATCCGGCGGTGCAGCAGGCGGCCCGTAAAAACAACATACCTGACCACTGGCTGGATGCGGCCTGCAACTCGCCGGCCTACACCCTGGTGAAGGAACAGGGGATGGCCCTGCCGCTGCATGCCGAGTTCCGCACCATGCCGATGGCCTACTACATCCCGTCGCTCTCGCCAGTGATCGCTAAGCATGGCGATCTACACGAGGTGGCGAAACACGGCCTGATCCCTGCTCTGGAGCAGTTGCGGGTGCCACTCGACTATCTGGCAAGCCTGCTGGGTGGCGGTAATCAGCAGGTGGTGGCGCAGTCACTGGCCAAGCTGATTGCACTGCGGGTCTGGATGCGGGCCAAAAATCTGGGCGAAACCGCCGACCCGGCGCTGTTGGCCGAGGCCGGCTTGGACGAAACCTCCGCCACCAAGCTGTATCGCCTGTTCACCGTGGCCAGCTACCGTGAACGCAGTATCATCCCGGCGCAACAGCGCGAATCCGAGCAACCATACCTCCGCAAGGGAGGCCGCGGCTTTGGCGTCCTCAAGACACCGCGGGGTGGCGTATGAGCAGAACCGACGTGTATCAGGCGCTCGCCGCCATGATCGCCTATCCCCGTGACCGGCAGGAACTGCTGGACAGCTACGCCGTGGTTGCCCGTCATCTGCAGGAGCGGGGGTTGACGCTGCCGACGGCTCCGTTTGGCGAAACCGTGACCAGCTCATCGCTGGCTGAACTGCAGGAGACCTATGTGGCGCTGTTCGATTTCAATGCCGCCCTGGCCCCCTACCTGGGACATCACCTCTATGGCGACAACCAGAAGAAAGGGGCCTACCTGATCGGCCTGAAGGGTGAATTCCGGCGCTTCGACTTCACGCCGGCCAGCAACGAACTGCCGGACCACCTGGAGATACTGCTGCGGTTTCTGGCCCATCTGGATCAGCACGAGCGGCCCGCCTTCCTGCGCAGCCAGGTGCTGGCAGGACTGCACAAGCTGGAACAGGCCTTTGCACAGCGTTCCGACTGCCCGTGGGCTTATACCATTGCGGCAACCGGCGCGATCTGCGCTGCTGACTGCGAGGAGGTGACGTCATGCTGAATACCCTGGTCTTTGTGATTCTGCCCTATGTGGCCCTGACACTGGTGCTGGCGGTCACCCCCTATCGCCTGTTTACCAACCGCCTGCGCTGGTCGTCCTACTCAACCCAGTTTCTGGAGCGCAAGGCGCTCTACTGGGGGATCAATCCCTGGCACTACGGCATCATTCCGGTGCTGGCAGCCCACCTGTTTGCTGTCATCTTTCCTGCTACCACCTCCCGGCTGGTGGGTGACCCGACCCGGCTGCTGGTGGTTGAAGCCACCGGACTGGGGCTTGGCATCATGGCGCTGATCGGCTGTCTGATCCTGATCCTGCGGCGGGCCAACGCACCGATACTGAACAAGGTTACCTTCTGGGCTGATTGGTTGGCGCTGCTGCTCCTGCTGCTCCAGACCGCCAGCGGCATTGCGGTGGCGATCACCAACAGCTGGGGGGCCCAGTGGTATCCTGCCACGGCAACCCCGTACCTGCGCTCGCTGCTGATGCTCAACCCGCAACCTGAGTATCTGATCGGCATCTCCACCATCTTTACCTTGCATGTGGCCGGCGCCTTCCTGCTCTTGGCAGTACTGCCGTTCACCAAGCTGGTGCACCTGTTGTTCCTGCCGCTGGATTTCCTCAAGGACCCGCCGATTCCGTACCGCTGGCATTCCTTGCCGGAAAACAGCAAAGAATAGAGGCCGCCGATGGCATCCCAGACCCACAAACAGCTTTCAGTCCTGACCGGCAGCACGCTGGCCTTCACGGTCTGTTTCGCGGTCTGGGTGATGTTTTCGATCATCGGCATTCCGATCAAGATCAGCCTGAACCTGAACGAGACCCAGTTTGGCCTGCTGACCGCCACCCCGATCCTGTCCGGTTCGCTGATCAGACTGCCGCTGGGGATGTGGACCGACAAATACGGTGGCCGGATTGTATTTCTGATATTGATGCTCTGCACGGTACTGCCGATCTATGCCATCGGTGATGCCACTAAATATTGGCATTTTCTGGTGTTGGGGCTGTTAATAGGTGTGGCTGGCGGCTCGTTCTCAGTGGGGATCAGCTACGTGGCACGCTGGTTCAGCAAGGCCCGCCAGGGGTTTGCCATGGGCATCTTCGGTGCCGGTAATGCCGGGGCCGCCGTAACCAAATTCGTGGCCCCCTCGCTGGTAGCCGCCTACGGTTGGCAGATGGTGCCCAAGGTGTACGCTGTGGCGATGCTGATAACCTGCGGCCTCTTCTGGCTACTAACCTATTCCGACCCATCTCACCGGGTCGGTTCATCGGTCACCATGCGAGATCAATTGCTGGCCCTGAAAGACCCGCGGGTCTGGCGCTACTGTCAGTACTACGCCATGGTGTTCGGCGGCTATGTCGGGCTGTCGCTCTGGATGACCAAGTACTACATCAGCGAGTATGGCCTCTCGATCCAGACCGCAGCGCTGGTGGCAGCCATCTTTGTGCTGCCCTCAGGGGTAATCCGCGCCCTGGGCGGCTGGGTCTCTGACAGGGTCGGCGCCCACGCCGTAACCAACGCCATCCTGTGGATCTCATGGGTCTGCCTGTTTCTGCTCTCGCTGCCCCAGGGGGGCTTTACGGTCAAGACCACACAGGGACAGGCCAATTTTGTGGTTGGCCTGAATGTCTGGGTGTTCACCGCGCTGCTGTTTGTGGTCGGTATCGCCTGGGGATTCGGCAAGGCCTCGGTGTTTAAACATATTGCCGACGAATACCCCAAAAACATCGGGGTGATCTCCGGGATCGTCGGTTTGATGGGCGGCTTGGGCGGATTTGTACTGCCGATTGTGTTCGGCGCCCTGGTTGACCTGACCGGTATCCGCAGTTCAGCCTTCATGTTCCTGTTCGCCATGACCTGCCTGTCGCTGGTGCTGATGTTTTTCAGCAGCTCCAACCGCAAAGGTTCACAAAAATTCAAAATCGCTGAGATTCTCGAATAACGGATCAGCACAAGGAGCCTTCCATGGCACGCATACTTACCACCTGGACACCTGAAGACAAGCAGTTCTGGGAACAGCACGGCAAAGCCGTTGCCTCCCGGAACCTCTGGATATCGATACCGGCTCTGCTGTTGGCTTTCGCGGTCTGGATGGTCTGGTCGATGGTGGTGGTGAAACTGCCGGATATCGGCTTCAGCTATACGCCGAACCAGCTGTTCTGGCTGGCGGCCCTGCCGGCGCTCTCCGGCGCCACTCTGCGTATCTTCTATTCCTTCATGGTGCCGATCTTCGGCGGACGGCGCTGGACCGCCATCAGCACCGCCTCGCTATTGCTGCCGGCCATCGGCATCGGTTTTGCCGTGCAGAACCCAGGCACCAGCTACAGCACCATGGTTGTTTTGGCACTGCTGTGCGGCTTCGGCGGCGGCAACTTCTCCTCCAGCATGTCCAATATCAGCTTCTTCTACCCCAAGGCCCAGAAGGGCACCGCACTGGGAATGAACGCCGGACTGGGTAACCTGGGGGTCAGCACCATGCAGTTCCTGGTGCCGGTGGTAATCACTTTCGGCCTGTTCGGCTCATTGGGCGGAGAGCCGCAACTATGGGTCAAAGGGGCGATCACCAAGCAACTCTGGCTGCAGAACGCTGGCTTTGTCTGGGTGCCGTTCATCGTGATTGCCACCATCGCAGCCTGGTTCGGCATGAACGACATCGCATCGGCCAAGGCATCCTTCAGCGAACAGGCGGTGATCTTCAGACGCAAGCATAACTGGCTGATGTGCTGGCTCTACCTGGGGACCTTCGGCTCCTTCATCGGTTTTTCAGCCGGCTTTGCACTGCTCACCAAAAAGCTGTTCCCGGCGATCGATCCCACCCAGTACGCCTTTCTGGGGCCGCTGGTGGGGGCGATTGCCCGGCCGATCGGCGGCTGGATTGCGGACAAGCTGGGCGGCGCCAGGGTCACCTTCTGGACCTTCATCGGCATGGTGCTGGCGGTCTTCGGCGTGCTGGCCTCCATGCCAACCGCCACGAGCGCCGGCAGCTTTATCATGTTCATGGTCATGTTCATGCTGCTGTTCACCCTGACCGGCGTTGGCAATGCCTCCACCTTCCGGATGATCCCGATCATCTACCTGACCGAGCATCAACGTGCTACAGTCGGACGTGATGAGGCCCAGATCAATGTCGACGCTGCCAAGGAGGCGGCTGCGGCGCTCGGTTTTGCAGGAGCATTGGGGGCCTATGGTGGTTTCTTCATCCCCAAGAGTTTCGGCACCTCGCTGGCCATGACCGGCAGCCCCAGTGCAGCACTGTACGGCTTCATCATTTTTTACGTCAGTTGCATTCTCATGACCTGGTGGTATTACAGCCGCAAGAACGCCCCGATGCCCTGTTGACAACAAAGGAGAACGAATCATGGAACAGCTTGAAACCTTCCTGCAGCAAACCCTGAACGAATCCCAGGACGCCATCCTGATTGCCGACCGGCAGGGAATCATCCGCTACTGGAACGCCGGCGCCGAGCGGATCCTGGGGTTTACGGCCGCCGAGGCGATCGGCCAATCATTGGATCTGTTTATTCCGGAGAAGCTGCGGGGACGTCACTGGGAGGGCTACCACCGGGTGATGGCGTCTGGTGAAACCAAGTACAAGACCGGCCTGCTCTCATCACCGGGGGTTCGCAAGGATGGCAGCCAGGTATCGCTGGAGTTCAGCATGGTACTGCTGCACGACGATGACGGCACCATGCAGGGCTGCGCCTCGATCATGCGGGATGTGACCGAGCGCTGGCTGAAAGAGAAGGAGCTGAAGCAACTCTTGGCGGATTGTGAAACTAAATTGACGACGGGTTAATCACCACCCCCACCGCCAGAGGGCCAGGATCAGGACGATCAGAAACACGATGGTCAGGTTCATGTAGGCCATGGTGTAGAACACCCGCAGGTGCAGCGGAGTTTTCTCCGCGCGGTAAGCAAGCAGCTTGCCAACCACCGGCAAGCGCTGTAGACGATCCTCATCGTGGGGAGCCTGTTTCAGCGCCTCGCTCAGGTCCATGCCGGCGTTGTGACGCGCCATATGCTGACCCTGTTTCCACAGGGCGCTGGCGGTTGCATCATAAATCAGGCCGTTATAGACAAGGTAGGCTGGCCGTCCCTCCTTGCCGTCACAGACGCTAAGCTCGGCGCTGGTCATGTCGCCGCCCGTAACCAGCGTGGCTGATGCCTGTATATTCTTTTTGAGACGCGGACCGATCACCGTCACGACTACTGCGGCTGACGAGACCATGACCAGATACAACCCAATCTTGACTAGCAACAGCAGGCCAAAACGGGTGTGCAGCAACACCTCAAGGGAAGGGACACGGTAGTAGGTCAGTACCAGGCCGGTCAGCCCCATCACCAGCATCGACAGGACGCCGACCCGCACTTCACCGCGCGGCAGACCGCTGGCGGCATAGGCCGGTTTCAGCACCAGGTGGACGTACAGGATGGTGCCGAACCAGAGGATAGCGGTCAATAGATGAAGATAACCGACCGCCAACCGGAAGCCTTTTACAGCCGTGGGCATCGTGCCCGGCTGCGACGGAGGATGCTGCTCGGCACTGAACGCCTTCCCGTCGGCAGTCAATTCACCGCCGCCGCCAGGGTCCAGATGACATGCGGAACAGGCCAGGCCGGTTTGCCGGGCATACTCTTCCGTGGCACAACCGACAGCGGGCAACACGAGCAGCACAAACAAGATAATGCAGGACAATGAATGCTTCATGGCAGGTGTCAATCTCCGGCGTCTGAAGGTAGCTACTGGAACGATCATACAACAAACTGCTCCTGCTGCAAGGAGCACGGGGAATGAGGAGTTACTGCGATGAAAAAAACTGCAACAGCTGAAACGACCATCGGCGAAATTGTTGCCGCTGATTATCGAGCAGCAGAGATTTTTGAAAAACATGGGATCGACTTCTGTTGCGGAGGCAAGACTCCCCTTGCCGAAGCCTGTAACAACAAGGGGCTCAAGCTTGAGATACTCATGAATGAACTGGCTTCGCTACAAGCTGAACCGGTTGATCGAGGCCAGAACTACTCAGCTTGGTCGCTTTCATTTCTTGCCGACTATATTGTCAACACCCATCATGAGTATCTCAAGGAAAACGATGATCAGATCGTCGCCTATACCCAAAAGATCGCATCAGTACATGGTGCGCGCCATCCCGAAGTAATCAAGATTGCGGTTATTTTCGAGAAGATCGCCACAGATCTGGTTGCGCACCTCAAGGAGGAGGAAGAGGTATGCTTCCCGGCGATCAAGCGGGCGGAAGCCGCAAGTATAAGCGGCAACCAACCTGACACCAAAGACCGTGAAACGATCAAGAATTCCCTGGTCCGGCTTCATCGCGAACATGAAGAGGTCGGTGACGCCATCCATGAAATCCGCGGCCTTGCCAACGGTTTCAGCCTACCGGATGACGTTTGCAACACCTTTATGCTTACCTATCGGAAGCTGAATGAATTCGAAGAGGATCTCCACAAACATGTGCATCTGGAGAACAACATCCTCTTTCTCAAGGCGGCGACTCTTTGAATTTGTGGGGAGTGCCTGCACTTCAATTCGGCCTGTTTACACGTTCAAAATCATTAAAGGAGGTACAAAGGCATGGGTAAAACAGTGCGCGTCGATCAGGATGCATGCATCAGTTGTGGACTCTGCATAGACAACATCCTACTACACCTCCCGTCCCTCCCCGGTCTCCTCATGGGTGACACCGTCGCGAATGTGGTAAATCCGTTTGAAGGTGGGAATGATCTTTTCATCATGGGTCACGACAATGACAGCGGTCTGGTACTGCTCGGCCATCTGGTTGAGGATGCGGATCACCGCCAGGGCCCGCTGGCTGTCCAGGGGCGCGGTGGGTTCATCGGCCAGGATCACCGGCGGACGGTTGATCAGCCCCCGTGCGATGGCCACCCGTTGCTGCTCACCGCCGGACAGCTGCGAGGGCATGGCGCTGATCCGATGCTGCACCTCCAACGCTGTCAAAAGTTCATGGGCCCGCGCACGGGCCTCCTGATTGGCCACGCCGGCCAGCATCGGTAACAGGGCTACATTGTCGGTCACATCCAGGAACGGGATCAGGTAGGGCGCCTGAAAGACAAAACCGATCTTGTCCCGACGCAGGGCCCGCAGATCCTTCACCTGCCAGCCGTTGTCGTAGATCACCTCGTCCCCCAGCACCATCCGGCCGGCAGTGGGGTCGATCACCGCCCCCAGGCATTTCAGCAAGGTGCTTTTGCCCGAACCTGAAGGCCCCACCAGTCCCACCACCTCGCCGGGCGCCACCTGCAGATCGACCCCTTTCAAAGCATCAACCGCCGTATCGCCACTGCCGTAGCGTTTTGTAAGGCCTTCGATCCGAATACCCTTGCCCTGCCCCATCGTTATCCTCCTATCGCTTCAGCCGGATCAACCTTAAGCGCCATCCGAATGGCGACCAGACTGGCCAGCAGACAGATACCCATGACCACCGCAAAGCCGATCAGGGAGTCAATCGGCACCAGCAGCACATACTTGGGAAAATAGGGTGCCGCAAAGGTGGCGCTGATCTTGCCGACCACAAACCCGATCACCCCCAGGGCCAGTGACTGCTGGACGATCATGGCGGCGATGGTACGGTTACGGGTGCCGATCAGCTTGAGCACGGCAATCTCCCTGATCTTGTCCATGGTGAGGGTGTAGATGATAAAGGCCACAATGGTGGCGCTGACCAGGGCCAGGATCACCAGAAACATGCCGATCTGCCTGGCCGAGGTGGCGATCAGCTTGCCCACCAGGATCTCTTCCATCTGGGCGCGAGTGTAGACGGTCAGCCGTTTCCAGCGTCGGATCGATTCGGCCACCTGCTCCGGGTCATGACCTTCCTGTACGGTTACCAGCACCGCATTGACATAGGGATTGCTGCTCTGGGAGGCATGCAGGGCATCGAGCAGGCCGGGAACACCGGGGCGATTGAGCGAGGGGTTGGCCTCGGTGCGCCGCCTGTTCTGCCAGATGGCGTCGTTGTCTTTTAAAAATTGGGCTTCCTGGGCATCTTTCAGCGGGATAAAGACCATCGGGTCGCCGCTGGAGGAGACCATGCGACGGGTCAGGCCGACCACGGTGTAACGATTGCGGCGGATATCAAGCTGGTCGCCAACCTTGAAGCCGGTGGCCAGGTCGGCCACCGCCTCGTAGTGGCCACGGGTCATCTGACGACCGGCCACCAGGTAGGTCGGCCAGCCCGGCAACGTGCCGGCCATGCCGGGCGCCACGCCGACAACCATCGAGCGCACATCAGTAGCACCTTTACGCACCTGCATGGTCAGGTAGGTCACGTTGGCGGTCTGGGCCACTCCCGGCATCGAGCGGATGCTGCGGTACAGATCGTCGTAAACACTGGATGATTCGGCATAGGGTCCCAGGGTATTACGCTGCACCACCCACAGATCGGCGCCACTGTTGTCCAAAAGTGCCCGGCCGTCAGCGACCATTCCCCGGTAAACCCCGGCCATGACCAGCGTCACGCCGATCAACAAACCCAGACCGAAACCGGTGAAGACGAATTTTCCCCAGCCGTGGAGAATATCACGTCCGGCAAGACTGATCATCGCCGGGCTCCGGGTATCTGTGCTACCTGTCTGATGCGGCTGCGGGGCGTAAGCGCCCGCTCGCTGTAGATCACCACCTGCTCTCCGACGGCAAGCCCTTCCCGCACCTGCACCCGTCCTTCGAGATCGGTCGCCCCCAGCATGACAGGCGCAAAGCGCAGATCGCCATTGCTGATCAGCCACACCCCGATGCGATTATCCAGACGGCGGATGGCGGCGTTGGGGATCACCGGGGCAGCCGGCAGCGATGGCAGATCAATTGTCACTTCCGCAACCTCTCCCACCGGCGGCAGTTGGGCCGGCACCTGCTCAAACACCACCTTGGCCAGGGTCTCTTCAGTCACCAGATCGGCCTTCGGTTCAAGACGGGCCACCCGTCCCTTCAGCACCTGCCCCTTGCGTGAACGCAGCTCGATCTGTGCCGGCAGCCCGGCAACGATCCCTGCCGCGCTGATCTGATCAAAGCGGACATTGATCCAGAGGGTGGCGGGATCAATCACCTCAAGCACGCCCTGACCGGCAACCACCGTAGTGCCTGGTTCCAATTCACGCTGCGCAACCAGACCGTTAACCGGTGAGACCAGATGCAGGTTACGCCGTTGTGCCTGCAAGGCGGCAAGCTCGGCCCTGGCGCGAACCGTCTCTTCCCGTGCAGAAGCCAGCACCGCATTGGCGATCGCCAGTTCCTGGCGCTTGGCAAGCACCAGTTCCTCACTGGCAGCACCAACAGTCAGCAGCTCATCATATCGACGCCCCTGACCAGCGGCATACTGCTGGCGAGCCTCAGCCTCAAGCAGCGCAGCTTCTGCACGTTTGATCGACGCCTGTTGCGACCGGATACGATCGTCAAGGTCGACCGGGTCCATCTCGCCCAGCACCTGACCGGCCTTCACCAGATCACCGACCTGTACCTCGACCCGCTTGATCCTGCCGGCAACGGTAGGGCCTATCCGGTAACTGTAACGGGCCTCCACGGTTCCCACCCCGAACAATGCCGGCGTTATCTCCGCAGACTGAACCGTGGCCAGCGTCACGGCAACCGGCGCCAACGGCCCGGAGCGCAGCGCCACGTACACAAACAGCAGCAGCATCGGCACGATCAGCGCCACCAGGACCAGGGTACGTCGTTGTAGAGCCGACAACTTCATAGCTTCCCCTTTTTTGTAAACTGGTACTCAGACACCTGCAAACCTTTGGAGCACCTCATCAGGCAGACGGTCTTCGATACGGTCCACCCGGCTCGCACCGGCAGCAAAGATGATCGCCACGATACTAAACCTTCCCTTGCTGGATTTAACTACAAATTTATGAAGAATTGACTTCAGTCAAATCTGTGGCAAAAATAGTTATGTATACACGTGGAACGTATCAGAGCCAGCTGCATGCAGGCACACCACATTTCGCGTCGAAGGGGGGTGAAGGGATGGGCATTTTTATTCGTAACACGCGGCTTCAGATCGCGGTGATAGCAGCAATCTGCGCCGCAATCCTGGGGCTGTACCTGGTGCTGGGACCACCGCACCTGATTGCCATGTCGGAATCACCGGCGTTCTGCGCCAGTTGTCACGTCATGGAGACGCAGCATACCGCCTATTTGCACGCCGGTGCCCATCGTCGCTTCAAATGTGTGGACTGCCACCTGCCCAACGACAATCTGGTCTCACACTACGTCTGGAAGTCGATCGACGGCATGAAAGACGTTATCGTCTTCAACTCAGGCAAAATCTCCGATCCTATCAAGATATCAGAGCATGGCGCCAAGGTGCTGAAGGCCAACTGCATCCGCTGCCACAGCACGCTGGTCTCGCAGATGGACACCTCGCGCAATTGCTGGAGCTGCCACCGTCGCGTCACCCACACAGGAACCGGCGCCATAGCAACCAAACCGATTTAGCACATACGCATCCAGGAGGATTGAACATGAAAATGAAACTGTTGGCATCACTCGTGGCCGCTGCCCTGTGTGGGGCGCTGGTCACCGCCTGCGCACCGCCCAAGGCCGAACAGGCCAAGATCGCCGAAATTCCGGATGGCACCATCGAGCCGGCGGTCTGGGGCAAGAACTACCCTGAGCAGTACGAGACCTGGAAGGACACGGCAAAACCCACCCCGGAAGGCAAGAGCAAGTACAAAAAAGGCAACGACGGCGGCAAGGTCTACGACAAGCTGTCCGAGTACCCCTTCATCGCCCTGCTGTTTAACGGTTGGGGATTCGGTATCGAGTACAACGAGCCCCGCGGCCATGTTTATATGATGAAGGATCAGGCCGAAATCGACCCGTCCCGCCTGAAGGGCGGCGGCGCCTGCCTGACCTGCAAGACCCCCTACGCACCGCAGCTGGCCGAAAAACACAAGCTGGGCTACTTCTCGGTGCCGTACAAAGATGCCGTCAACTTGATACCGAAAGAACATCAGGAGTTGGGTGTGGCCTGTATCGACTGCCACAACAACAAGGATATGGGCCTGAAGATCTCCCGCGGCTTCACCCTGACCAAGGCGCTGGACAAGCTGGGTGTCGATCAGACCAAGCTGGCCAACCAGGACAAGCGCACCCTGGTCTGCGCCCAATGTCACGTAACCTACGTTATCCCCAAGGATGCCGAGATGAAGTCACAGGATGTGTTCTTCCCCTGGGACGGCAGCAAGATGGGCAATATCCCGATTGAAAACATCATCAAGAAGATCCGCAGCGACAAGTCTTACGGCGAGTGGACCCAGGCGGTAACCGGCTTTAAGCTAGCCTTTATCCGCCACCCTGAATTCGAGATGTACTCCAACCAGAGCGTACACTGGATGGCCGGTGTCTCCTGTGCCGACTGTCACATGCCCTACACCAAGGTGGGCAGCAAGAAGATCTCCGATCACCGCATCATGAGCCCGCTCAAAAACGACTTCAAGGCCTGCCAGCAATGCCACAGCGAATCACCTGAGTGGTTGAAGCAGCAGGTGATTACTATCCAGGATCGGGCCGCTTCCCAGTACATCCGTTCCGGCTACGCCCTGGCTACCGTGGCCAAACTGTTTGAGCTGACCCACAAGCAGCAGGCCGCCGGCAAACAGATCGACAAGAACCTTTACGATCTGGCCAAAGATCACTATGAAGAAGGCTTCTACCGCAACCTGTTCTTTGGGGCCGAAAACTCCCTGGGCTTCCACAACCCCACCGAGGCGATGCGGATCCTGGGCGATGCATCCATGCATGCCGGCAAGGCAGAGGCCCTGTTGCGCCAAGCGCTGACCAAGGCGGGGGTTGACGTGCCGGTCAAGGTTGATCTGGAACTGCCCAAGTACCTGAACAACCGCGGCGTTAAGAAGCTGATGTTCAAACCTGAGCAGGAGCTGAAGGACCCCTACGGGCCGCAGAAGTAACCTTGCCCGCAACAGCCAGCCAAAAGGGGTGGCGGCACCTGCCGTCACCCCGCTGAGCAGACGCTCAGCAACCTTGACAAATAGGGTGAAATCACTGAAAGATGGCAGCTCTCTCATCATACAAGGAGCTGCCATTTTTTATGACCACCACTGATCTGACCTGGAACACCGCCCTGCTCTACCCTGCCCCTGACGCACCTGAGCTGGAAGCGGATCTATCTTCCTTTGAACAACTGGCCAACGACTTCCGCGCCACCTATTTCGAGCAGCTAGCCAGCCTGGACGCTGCAGCCGTCCTGCAGGCCATTCAGCAGTATGAGGCGATGCAGACCCGCATGGCCAAGCCGTTCTGCTACGCCCACCTGCTGTTTGCCAGCGACTCCGGCAACGAGGTCCATCGTGCTCTGTCGCAGCGTTGCTCAGAACTGGGCAGCCGCCTGTCCCAGACCCTGTTGTTCTTTGATCTGGAACTCATGCACCTACCTGACGAACTCTTCGGTCAGGTATGCAGCCTGCCCGATGCTACGAGTTACGTCCATTTCCTGGAAGGTATCCGCAGGTTCAAGCCCTATACCCTGCAGGAAAACGAGGAGCGCCTGCTGACCCGCAAGGACCTGACCGGCAGCCGGGCCTTTACCAAGCTGTTTGACGAGCTGTCCGCCTCACTCAAATATCAGATGGAGTTTGAAGGAGAGCTGAAGGAGTTCACCGGCGAGGAGTTGCTGTCCCTGCTGCACCACCCCTCCCCGGACGTGCGCTACAACGCCCAGACCTGTTTCCTGGAAAAACATGCCGAATCGGGCAATGCCCTGGTTTTTGGCACCGTATTCAACACCATGGCCCTGGATCATGGCCAGGAGATGGAACTGCGCGGTTACGGTTCACCCATCCAGCCCACCAACATCGGCAATGAACTGACCGATGAGGCGGTGGAACATCTGATGCAGACCACCGAGGCCAACTACGGTCTGGCACAGGATTACTTCCGTCTGAAGGCCAAAATGCTTGGCATGGATAAGCTGCGCAACTGCGATGTCTATGCACCGGTGGCCGAGGTGCAGAAGAAGTACGACTTTGAGGAGGCCCGCGATCTGACCGTGGCGGCTTACCGGGAATTTGACCCGCAATTTGGCGCCATCGTGCAGGACTTCTTCGACGAACGCCGGGTGGATGTACTGCCCCGGCCCGGTAAGTCGGGGGGTGCCTTTGCCATGGGCATCTCGCCGGTGGACCCGCCTTTCCTGCTGCTGAACTTCACCAACAACCTGCGGGACATCGCCACCATCGCCCACGAGGCCGGCCATGGCCTGCACTTCGTGCTGTCCCAGAAGCAAAACAGCTTGAACTACCATGCCCCGCTGCCGTTGGCTGAGACCGCCTCGGTGTTTGGCGAGATGCTCTTGACCCGCATGCTGCTGGATACGGAGCAGGACCCGGAGGTCCGCAAATCGCTCTTGTGCGCTAAGATTGAGGATATCATCGCCACCACCTTCCGCCAGACCGTACTGACCCGTTTTGAGCTGCGGCTGCACAAGGAACGGCAACAGGGCCTGCTCTCCAACGAGCGGATCAGCCAGATCTGGCTGGAGGAAAACGGTAAACTGTTTGGTGACGCCGTAGAGATGATCCCGGCCTATAGCTGGGGCTGGTCCTACATCAGCCACTTCATTCACAGCCGGTTTTACTGCTACTCCTACACCTTTGCCGAACTGCTGGTGCTGGCGCTGTATCAGCAGTATTGTGAAACCGGTGATGCCTTCAAACCAGGTTACCGTGCGCTGCTGGAGTCAGGCGGAGCCCTGTCGCCGGCCGACACCGCCAAGCTGGCCGGCATCGACATCGAAAGTTCCGGCTTCTGGCAAAAGGGCTATGACTTCCTGGGCGGCCTGATCGCGGAACTGAAAACAACGCTGTAGTGCTTGCAGACTACCTTGCCAATGCTATAAGGATTGCATCCTCTGTCAGAGAAAAGACACCATGAGCCCTGAACCAAACCACCAGCATCAGACGTCACGCAGTTCGGATTTTGTCAGAAAATATCTGACCGGCATCTTCCTGATCATCGGCCTGATCGTGCTATCGGTATTCTGGGGCTTCAGCTACCGCTCCAACGCCCTGATCAAGAACCAGCTGCTCAAACAGGGGCAGGCCTTTTTCAAAGAGGTGGTCATCACCCGTGAATGGGCAGCCAAGCATGGCGGCGTCTATGTCAAGGTGACGCCGGATACGGTGATCAACCCCTATCTGCTCAAGATTCCCGGTCTCAAGGTTGTGATTAAAGATCAGCAGGGCGTAACCTACACGCTCAAGAACCCGGCCTTGATGACCCGCGAGCTGTCTGAACTGGCTGCTGAAAAGGGCGTTGTGCATTTCAAGATCACCAGCCTGACCCCCTTAAACCCCAACAACCGGGCCGATGGTTTCGAACAGGCCGCGCTGCAGGCCTTTACCCAAGGGCAACAGGAATATTTTTCCTTTGAGGGCAGCGGCAAACAGACTTTTTTCCGCTACATGGCCCCTTTGGTCACCACCAGGCCCTGTCTGCGCTGCCATGCCCAACAGGGCTATCGGGAGGGCGACATCCGTGGCGGCATCAGCGTCAGCATGCCGGCCAGCGAGATGCTGCAACAGATCAAGATCAATCGCGTCTATATCATCCTGATCGCCCTCGCCATCATCGCCCTGATCTACGCCATCATCCGCTACATCTCGCGGGTCTTCATCGGTGACCTGAACCGGGCCGAACAACAATTGCAAGAGATGGCCAACCGCGACTTTCTGACCAGCCTGCTCAACCGGCGCGAGGCCTATCGACGGATTCAGGAGGAGATGGCCCGCTCCGTACGCACCGGCCTGCCACTGTCCTTCATCCTGTTTGACATTGACCACTTCAAGCAACTGAACGACAGCCACGGCCACAACGCCGGCGACATGGTGCTGACGCAACTGGCGGTCAAGCTGATGGCCGCCCTGCGGGACTACGACATCGCCTGCCGCTACGGTGGTGAAGAGTTTCTGGTGGTGGCTCCTGAAACCGACGAAGAGCAGGCCTTTAAGCTGGCTGAACGGCTGCGGGCCACCATTGCCACCACCTGCTTCACTACCGAGGATCAAGAGCTGACTCTCACCGTCACCATCAGTGTCGGCGTTGCCCAGCTCAAACAGGGTGAAACCATCGAGCAGGTCATATCCCGCGCCGACGGCGCCCTGTACCACGCCAAACATACCGGCCGCAACCGGGTGGTAGCGGCCTGACACCACCTTCTTCAACGGCTGCCCAACCCGGGCAGCCGTTTTTTCTCCTCTCTTCGACCAGCCACACCTTGACTTATCCACAGGCCGTGCTTACCTCATAACTAGGTGCCACAAGCGCCGATGAAAGGAAGGACCGCCATGGACATCAACCGTTTTACTCAAAAATCCCAGGAGGCTTTATCATCTGCCCAGACCAAGGCCACCAGCTACGGCCACGTGGAGGTGGATGGTGAGCACCTGCTGTGGGCCCTGCTGGCCCAGGGAAATGGCCTGATCCCCCGCATACTGACCAAGATGGACATCGACCTGGCTGCCCTGCAAAAGGCAGCCGAGGCTGAACTGGATCGACGGCCTCGGGTTTCGGGACCTGGCGCCGAACCAGGCAAGATCTACGTATCGCAACGGTTTTCGCGCCTGCTGGTGGCGGCCGAGGCCGAGGCCAAGCGGCTGAAAGACGAATACGTCTCGGTGGAACATCTGTTGCTGGCCCTGATGGCCGAAGGCGAGGCCAGCCCGTCCGGCAAACTGCTGAAACAGTACCGCATCACCCAGGACAAGCTGCTGGCGGCCCTCTCCGAGGTGCGGGGCAACCAGCGGGTGACCTCTGCCAACCCTGAGGAAACGTACGAGGCACTGGAAAAGTACGGTCGCGACCTGGTCAAGATGGCCCGCACCGACAAGCTGGACCCGGTGATCGGCCGCGATGAGGAGATTCGCCGCGTGATCCGGATCCTTTCCCGCAAGACCAAAAACAATCCGGTGCTGATCGGTGAGCCGGGGGTGGGCAAGACCGCCGTGGTGGAAGGGTTGGCCCAGCGGATCGTCAAGGGTGACGTGCCTGAAGGCCTCAAGGACAAGACCATCTTTGCCCTGGATATGGGCTCCCTGATCGCCGGGGCCAAGTACCGCGGCGAGTTTGAGGAGCGGCTCAAGGCGGTCCTGAACGAGGTCAAACAGGCCGAAGGCCGGATCATCCTGTTCATCGACGAGCTGCACACCATCGTCGGGGCCGGCAAGGCCGAAGGGGCCATGGATGCCGGCAACATGCTCAAGCCGATGCTGGCCCGGGGCGAACTGCACTGCATCGGCGCCACCACCCTGGACGAGTACCGACAGAACATCGAAAAGGACGCCGCCTTGGAACGGCGCTTCCAGCCGGTGATGGTTGACCAGCCCACGGTGGAGGATTCGGTCTCGATCCTGCGGGGCCTCAAAGAACGCTTCGAGGTGCACCACGGGGTCAAGATCCAGGATAACGCCCTGGTGGCGGCCGCCACCCTCTCCCACCGCTACATCACTGAGCGCTTTCTGCCGGACAAGGCCATCGACCTGGTGGACGAGGCCTGCGCCATGCTGCGCACCGAGATCGACTCGCTGCCCTCGGAGCTGGACACCATCTCCCGCCGGGTGATGCAGCTGGAGATCGAAGAGCAGGCCCTCAAAAAAGAGAAGGATCAGGCCAGCCGGGAACGGCTGGAAAACCTGCGCAAGGAACTGGCCGAAGAGAAGGAAAAGGCCGCCGCCATGCGGGCCCAGTACGATGCCGAAAAGGTTGCCATCCAGCGGGTGCAGGGGTTGCGGGAACAGATTGAGAAGACCCGCCGCGAGATCGAACAGGCCGAGCGTTCCTACAACCTGGAGCAGGCTTCTAAACTGAAGTACTCCGAACTGCCCGGCCTGGAGACCGCACTTAAGAACGAAGAGACGAGCCTGAATACCAAACAGGGCGGTCAGAAGTTACTGCGGGAAGAGGTGACCGAAGATGAGATCGCCGAGATCGTGGCCCGCTGGACCGGCATTCCGGTGACCAGACTGGTGGAGACCGAACGGGAAAAGTTGCTCAAGCTTGACGAGATCCTGCACCAGCGGGTGGTGGGCCAGGACGAGGCGGTACAACTGGTGGCGGACGCGGTGCTGCGGGCCCGCTCCGGCATCAAGGACCCCAAGCGGCCGATCGGCTCTTTCATCTTCCTGGGCCCGACCGGCGTGGGCAAGACCGAACTGGCCCGCACCCTGGCCGAGTCGCTGTTCGACTCGGAAGAGAATATGGTGCGGATCGACATGTCGGAATACATGGAGAAGTTTGCCGTGTCGCGGCTGATCGGCGCCCCTCCCGGTTATGTGGGCTATGAGGAGGGAGGCCAGCTGACCGAGGCGGTACGGCGCAAGCCCTACTGTGTGCTGCTGTTTGACGAGATCGAGAAGGCCCACCCCGACGTCTTCAACATCCTGTTGCAGATCCTGGATGACGGCCGGGTCACCGACAGCCATGGCCGCACGGTCAGCTTCAAGAACACCGTGATCATCATGACCTCCAACATCGGCGCACCGCACCTGCTGGAGGGTATCACCCCGGACGGTGATATCAGGGAGAGCGCCCGCATTGCGGTAATGAACGAGTTGAAACATGCCTTCAGGCCCGAGTTCCTGAACCGGGTGGATGACATCGTGCTGTTCAAACCGCTGCACCTGGACGAGGTAACCCGGATCGCCGGTCTGCTGGCCCAACAACTGATTGAACGACTGAAAGAACGCCGGATCACCCTGGATATCAGTGATGAGGCATTAAAACATATTGCCAAAGCGGGCTATGACCCGGTTTACGGTGCTCGACCCTTAAAGCGCTACCTGCAGCGTGAACTGGAGACCAAGGTGGCCCGAGCCATCATCGCCGGCCAAGTAACGGATGGCGGCACCATCTCAGTCGCACTTGCAGACGGCGTATTGGTCATTCGCTGAGCATACCAGCTGCACCACACCCACAACCCGCCAGCGTTGCCTGACATCCGGGGCACGTTGGCGGGTTTACCCTTCTGTGCCCTTCCCCTCATTTGCAATTTTGCAATTCAGTTAATCGCCCAAAACCATATTTGCAACTTTGCAAATTGCAGCACCGCATGAGCATTTATACATCTCCCCATATTTTCAGCATGTTACAAGACAAAAAGCATTTATTTCACTCTGGCATAGCAGTTGCTAAGTAGAAGGCATGCAGAACAGACCTATCTGTCCATATTACGGTTTAAACGACGATCTGTGCGATGTGGGATGCGGCTACATATCCCCACACGACGTGAACATGATCATCCGCTATTGCAATAAACAGTTTACTGAATGCGCCAAATACCTGGAACTGGCTGACCGCGTACCACTGACCAGTACCCTGACGGCAGTACCGGCCTAACGCCCAAGGAAACGACCATGCTCTATCATCTGTCCACCAGCTTGCACCCTGTACTTATTGTGGGAGCCCTCATGGTATCCCTGCTGTTTATCGGTATTACGAGCGCAAAGGAGAAGAAACATGACCCAGAGAGAGCTTGAATTGATGCAGCGGATTGAGGAGCTTGAACGCCACACCTGGCGCAACAGCTCCATCCTGCGTGCCGTTGCCATGGTGTCCTTTACCGCCATGGTGGGTATCATTGTCGCTGCCGGCGTCATCGGTGGCGGTCACGGCAGCCACTGGTCCGGCCCGGCCTGGAACACCATGTGGCTCTACGGCCTGTTTGCCGCCAATGCGGTGTCGATGTTCTGGACCACCCACAAAGACTAGGAGATCCGTCATGCCGATGAAACTATCTCACGCCGCCCTGCTGCTGGTGGTCTGTATCCTCTGCGCCGCCTTCAGCATGCGTATGTTCCAAGGTCTCGACGATATGATGGGCAACGATTACTGGATCGTCGACACCACCCAGGGTGACCACGGCTGGTACGCCATGGGCCTGCTGCCGCACCTGAAGAAGATGCCCAAGGATGTGGTCACCGCCGCCAACACCGATGCCGATCCCAGCAATAACCTGATTATCTACGCCCAGCACGGTGACTTTGCCGGCAACTCGGTCTACGGCATCACCTACGGCATTCCGCTGATCATGTTCCTGATCTGGCTGGCCTTCATCATCGGCTTCCCTGATCGGGTCGACCCCTACCTGCTGCCACGACGCCTGTTCACCCTGGCGGTGATCATCGCCTGTTCCGTGGTGGTGAACCTGTTCTTGATGCGGATCGCCGCTGACTTCATCCGCGACCCGATGTCCCGCATCGCCAACGTCTCCGGCAACCATGCCTCGCTCCTGTTCCACAACGCCGGCATCTGGTTTGCCATCCTGTTCTCGGCCCTGGGCACCCACAATCACTCCTACAACGAGGCTCCGGCCCCGGATAGCCGCAACTGGCAGACCCAGGCCTCGGAGAAGTTCAACTGGATGTTCACCCTGCTGGGTGCCGTTACCGTACTGGAGATCGCGCTGGTCAAGAACAAGCTGGCCCTGCCGGACGCCGCCGTCGACTACTCGGTCTGGATCATCTGGGTGGTGATCTTCATGCGGATGTACGGTTTCTCCCCCAAATACTGGGTCAAGCGTCTGCCTGGCATCTCGATCATGGTGGTGGGCACCCTGCTGACCCTGCCGATCTTCTACCTGCTTGAGCGGGTTACCGGAACACTTGGCGCCGGTTTTGCTTCACCGATTCTTGCCAAGGCACTGGGCGCAGAGAACCAGAACATCGGCCTCTCGCTGATGATCTCGATCTACCTCGTCTTCTGGATGGAATTTGCCGCCGCCATCCGTCGCAACGGCCCAGTGAAAAAGGCGGTGACTGAAAAGGCCTAAAGGCACGTATTTCCGCCATGAAATACGGAAAGGCCCTGGCGTGGGAACCAGGGCCTTTCGCTTTTTCAGGGCATTACAACTCCGGCCGTCATCAGAACAGGTCCAGCTGAACCGTTGTATCCTCCTGTTTACGGCGCGCTTTCTGCGGCTCCGGCCGGGTCAACAGTTCAGCCGGGAGTTCGCTGATAAAACGTGAAGCGGTATGCAGCTCACCGTTGCCCACCCAGGGACGTCGCCGGGCTGAGGTCAGGATCACCCGCTCACGGGCACGGGTCAACCCCACGTAGAACAGCCGCCGCTCCTCTTCCACGTCGGGCGGCCCCATCAGGGTACAGGGAAAGATCCCCTCTTCCAGCCCCACCATAAAGACCACCGGAAATTCGAGTCCCTTGGCACTGTGGCAGGTCATCAACGTTACTGCCTCGGCCCGCGGGTCATAGACCGTGGCACTGGCGTACTGACGCAGGTGTTGGCTGAAGGCGGTCAGGTCGGTTCCGAAACTGTTGGCCAACTGCACCAGACGACGTTCTCCTTCACCAACTGCATCAAGCTCCAGATAGCGCAGCACAGACTCCAGGGCGGCTCCCAGGCCATCCTTAACAACATCCTGACGGAAGCGCTCCAGCTGGCTGGAAAGTTCTGCCAGCGCACTCTTCAGGGCTGCAGCAGGTTTCTTGATCTGCCCCACTGCGGCAAAAAAATCTCCCTGCAGCGGCAGCTGAGCATCCAGCCGTTGCACCGTGGTGGTCCCCACACCTTTTAAGGTTGCCAGTAGTTCCAGCCATTCGGCCATACTCTGGCTGCCGGCGGCGGCCTGGATAAAGTAATAGGCCGCACGCAGACCGTGTGAAAGGTAGTACGGGGTAGCGCCCACCAGCTGAAACGGAATACCGCGACGATTCAAGGCAACGGACAGCTCTTCGGCCTGGCGTCCCAACCGGAACAGCACCGCGATGTCACCGAACCCCAGACTGCCACCAGCCTGCTGATCCCCCCCCCGACCGGTTGCCAGCGAGAAACTCTCGATACCACCCAGCAGCTCTTCAATCCGTCGCACAATCAGTTCAGCTTCGGCTGCTGGTGACGGCGCGCTGTGCAGTTCGATCACGCCATTGGACGGACAGCTCTGATCTGATTGAAGCGGCAGACCGCTGCGAATCAGATTGCGGCTGATCAGCGCCGTGGCCCCCTGCACGATGGCCGGGGCAGAACGGTAACTGGTGCTGAGCGAGAGCAGTACCGTGCCCGGCTCTTCGGCGAAACGGAAGAAATAGCGCAGATCACTGCCACGAAAGCCGTAAATGGCCTGGTCGGGGTCGCCGATGGCAAACACCTCGGCCCCGTGGGCCAACAGTTGTACCAAATCGTACTGCGAACGGTTCAGATCCTGGAATTCATCGACAAACAGATAGCCCACCTGGTGCTGTAGCTGTTCGCACAACTGCGGGTCAGCGGCCAGCAGTTGCACAAAGACCGGAACCACGGCATCCAGATCGATGGCGTTCAGGCGCAACAACTCGTCCACATAGCGTTGCACCTGTTCACTCAGCTGAGCTGCGCTGCGCAGGAAGTGCGCGGCCAGTTCAGCAGTCAGACGGATTCGCTCGCTGCCCCCCAGTTCTGGAAACAGTCGCCGCAGCACTCGATCGCGTTCTTCAGGTCCCACTACCGCCAGGCCAGGATTGGCAGCCCGCAGGCCCTCCAGACAAAAGCGGTGAAAGGTGCCGACAAAGACCTGATCAGCCGCCGCACCACACCGTTTTTTCAAGCGCTCACGCAGTTCATCGGCGGCCCGGTTGGTGAAGGTGATCGCCACTACCCGGCTTGGCTCTGCCCCCTGTTCCAGCAGTCGTGCCAGACGGGAGATGAGCGTAAAGGTCTTACCGGTACCGGGCCCGGCCGCCACCAAAATCCGTCGTCCACCGGCCTGAATGGCAGCCTGCTGCTGTTGATTAGGACCACTGGGCAGCACTGATTCTGGCCTGGTCAGTTCAAGGGGAGGCAAGACCGGCAATGGCACCTTTTCCGTTGTTTTTTTACGGCCACGCTTGAGTCCGGCTGGTTCGCCAAACAGGCTTGTTTGGCCGGTCAGTTGTACCAGTTCACCCTCCTCAAAAACCTTGATCGTGCCGAATTCACCGTCATACCCGGGATGCCGCAGCACCCTGCCCTCACGCATCCGGCCCACCGCCTCGGCGAAGAGCGGCTCGTAGTCCCGCAGCTGATCCAGCGGGGTGTGCAGCAGCAGGTTAAATTCAGAACCGAAGCGGGCAATCAACTTGGCGTACTGGTCGGTGACAGTCCGGGTAGCCGGCCCCACCTGCAGCAACTCACCCAGCAGTTCGGGTAGCGGAATCAGTGAATGAAAGCCGGGAGCATCTGTTCGGTACAGCGGCTTCTCGCGGTCAGCCAGCTCCAGCACCCGGTGGTGGACACCGATGGTGAGCGGTTTGCCGCAGACCGGACAGCGATTGCCCAGCTTTCTGGATTCATGGGGATCAAGACAGACCTTGCAGTCACGATGGCCATCAAAGTGGTATTTGCCCTCTTCGGGGAAAAACTCGATGGTGCCGACGAAACGATCCTTGCGGTTTTCTTTCAGGGCGTCCCGCAGTGAATAGAAGTCAAAACCGGTGTTGAACAGGTTGGCCTCGCGCCCCAGCTTGGAAGGAGAGTGACAATCGGAGTTGGAGATCAGGGCGCAATGGTCCAGCCCGGAGATCAGCCGGTTCATGTCCGGGTCGGACGAGAGGCCGGTCTCCAGGGCGAAGATATGCTCGCTCAGATCGCCAAAGCACTCCTCAATGCTGTCAAAACCTGATTTGGAGCCGAACAGCGAAAACCAGGGGGTCCAGATATGGGCCGGCACCATGAAGGCGTCGCTGGATGCCTCCAGCATGCTCTCCAGCAGGTTGCGGCTGTCCAGCCCCAGGATCGGTCGGCCATCGGACTCGATGTTACCGATTCCGGCCAGCCTGGCGTTCAGACGCTGGGCAGCGGCAAAATCCGGCAGGTAAAGCAGGTTGTGCACCTTGCGGGTTTGGCCGTGACGTTTGTAGATTGAGCTGATCTCAGCCGAAAGCAGGAACCTGACCGGTGCATCATTGGGCGGCAGACCGGGCAGCATGGCCGGTATGGACGACTCGTCCTTCAGCCTGTACAGGCCCGGCTCGGCAGGCTCCAGTTCCTGCTGCAGACGACTCAGCCAACCGGGATGGGTCAGGTCGCCGGTGGCGACGATCTGGATCCCCTTGATGCGCGCCCAGGCGGCCAGACCGGCCGGACTGCAGTCAGGGCTGGTGGCGCGGGAAAACGGCGAGTGGATATGCAGATCAGCAACGTAGTTCATGTCAGGCTTGCCAGCGCATTGATAATCGGCCAATCGGCCTCGGCCCAATCCAGTTCACGCAGTCGTGCGGGGGGCAGCCAGCAGCTGGCCTGATGTTCATGCAGGGTAATGGTTCCGCTCAGTTGATCACAACAAAAGGGATGCAGGGTCACCGTGAAACCGGGGTAGCGATGGGTGACCGAAGCCAGCCTCTGCCCAACCCTGACCGTAATGCCCAACTCTTCCTGCAGTTCTCGCAGCAGACCGTCCTGCAGCGACTCACCCGGTTCCAGCTTGCCACCAGGGAACTCCCACTTGAGCGGCAGCGACATACTGCTGGAGCGCTGGGTGGCCAGAATCAGTCCGTCATGCTCGATCACGGCGCAGACAACCTGGATATGGGGATGGGAAGCGGTCACGACAGTCAGGGGTTTCCTTAGCGGTGTCAAGTGCTCTATAGAACCACAAAACCAGACAACTCACAACAGACAAAACGGCCCGTCGCTGGCTGCAACGGGCCGTCTGCAGGGGACTGCGACAAGCGTGCCTTACTTCAAGCGATTGGCATACAGCGGGAATTTTTTCATCAACTCGTTGACCCGCTTCTGAATGCCGGCCAGCGCTTCATCGTTACCGATATTGGCAATGGCGTCGGCGATGAAACCGGCCACCTGATCCATCTCGGACTCTTTCAGGCCGTGGGAGGTACAGGCCGGAGTACCGATCCGGATACCGGAGGTGACGAACGGCGAGCGGGTCTCAAACGGTACGGTATTCTTGTTGACGGTGATGCCGGCCTTGTCCAGCGCCTCTTCGGCCGCCTTGCCGGTAATCTCGGTACCGGAGAAGTTGATCAGCATCAGGTGGTTGTCGGTGCCGCCGGAGGTCAATTTGAAGCCCCGCTTCATCAGCGCCTCAGACAGCGCCTTGGCGTTCTTGACGATCTGTTGCTGGTAGCTCTTGAATTCAGGCTGCAACGCTTCCTTGAAGGCCACCGCCTTGGCGGCGATGACGTGCATCAACGGGCCACCCTGGATACCGGGGAAGATCTGCGAGTTAACGGTCTTGGCAAATTCCTCACGACACAGGATCATGCCGCCCCGTGGCCCGCGCAGGGTCTTGTGGGTGGTGGTGGTCACGAACTCGGCGTACGGTACCGGGCTGGGATGCACCCCGGCGGCCACCAGACCGGCGATGTGAGCCATATCCACCATCACCACTGCGCCGACCTTGTCAGCGATGGCACGGAAGGCCGGGAAGTCGATGATGCGGGGATAGGCGCTGGCGCCCACCACGATCATCTTGGGCTTATGCTCGACCGCCAGCCGCTCCACTTCGCTGTAGTCGATGGTCTCGCTCTCCTGGGAGACGCCGTAGGGCACCACCTTGTAGAAACGTCCCGAGAAGTTGACCGGACTACCGTGGGTCAGGTGACCGCCGTGGGACAGATTCATACCCAGAATGGTGTCGCCCGGTTGGCAAACGGCATTGTAGACCGCCATGTTGGCCTGGGAGCCGGCGTGGGGCTGCACGTTGGCATGCTCGGCACCGAACAGCTCCTTGGCGCGATCAATGGCCAGCTGCTCCACCACATCCACGTGGTGGCAACCGCCGTAGTAGCGCTTGCCGGGATAGCCCTCGGCGTACTTGTTGGTCATCACACTGCCCTGGGCCTCCAACACGGCCTCGGACACGAAGTTCTCGGAGGCGATAAGCTCCAGGTTGTACTCCTGGCGCTCGGTCTCGTGACGGATCGCCTCGGCCACGGCGGGATCGAATGTATCAAGGATTGACATGCTCCTGCTCCTTATCTGCAATGGTCTGCTGTATACATGGTCTGTAAACACGAAACGGGACTTCTGCAAGTCCCGCCCGTTTTCTTCGTAAATTGCCAAACTTAACGGCAGTTGCTGTTGGTCTCGATGGCGCTGATCTTATCCAGACGCCGCAGGTGCCGCTCACCTTCAAAGGCGGCATCCAGCCAGGCTGCCACACAGGCCTCCGCCGTCTCCGGCGAGAGAATGCGCCCCCCTAAGGCCAGCACATTGGCGTTGTTGTGCTGCTTGGCCAGGGCTGCCATCTCCGGGCTGGTCACCAGGGCCGCACGGATACCGGGCACCTTGTTGGCGGCGATCGAGATACCGATGCCGGTGCCGCAGATCACGATGCCGGCATCAGCATCGCCATGCACCACCAAAAGCGCCACTGCCTCAGCGTAGTTGGGGTAATCCACCGAATCGGCGGAATGGGTGCCGGCATCCAGCACCTCGATGTCACGCCCCTGCAGGAACGGGATCAGGGCCTGCTTCAGTTCGAATCCGCCGTGGTCGGCGCCGATGGCGATCTTCATCAGTTACACTCTTTTGAACAGCAGGGTGGCGTTGGTGCCGCCAAAACCCAGCGAGTTGCTCATGGCGTACTCCACCTTGGCCTCGCGGGCCGTGTTGGGCACGTAGTCCAGATCACACTCGGGGTCCGGCTCTTCATAGTTGATCGTCGGCGGGATAATCCCCTTTTCCAGGGCCATGCTACAAATAACCGCCTCAAGACCGCCAGCGGCCCCCAGCAGGTGACCGGTCATCGACTTGGTGGAAGAGACCATCAGCTTGTAGGCGTGGTCACCGAAGACCGACTTGATGGCCAGCGATTCGTTTAAGTCGTTGAACGGCGTGGAGGTGCCGTGGGCATTGATGTAACCCACCTGCTCAGGATTGACACCGGCATTTTTGAGGGCCATCTTCATGCAGCGGGCAGCGCCCTCGCCACCGGCCGCCGGAGCGGTCATGTGGTAGGCGTCGCCGGTCAGGCCGTACCCGACCACCTCGGCGTAGATCTTAGCACCGCGCTGTTTGGCTGCCTCGTACTCCTCCAGAATGACTATACCGGCGCCTTCAGCCAGCACGAAGCCGTCACGGCTCTTGTCAAAGGGACGGGAGGCACGTTCGGGACAGTCATTACGGCTGTCGGTCAGGGCCTTCATCACGGCAAAGCCGCCGATCCCCAGCGGGGTCACGGTGGACTCGGTGCCGCCGGCGATCATGGCGTCGGCATCACCGCGGGCAATGATATGGTAGGCATCACCAATCGAATGGGTGCCGGTGGCGCAGGCAGAAACCGACGACACGTTAGGGCCCTTGGCGCCGTACTTGATCGAGATATGACCCGGCGCCAGGTTGATGATCAGCATCGGAATGAAGAAGGGAGAGATCTTCTTGTAGCCACCCTCCAAAAAGGCGCAGTGGTACTTTTCGATGGTGGGCAGACCACCCAGACCAGCCCCAACTAGCACCCCGACCCGCTCGGCGTTTTCCTCGGTGATCTGCAGTCCCGAGTCCTCCATGGCAAATTGGGAAGCTGCCATGGCGTACTGGATAAAGAGGTCCATCTTCTTGACCTCTTTTTTATCGATGAACTGCTCAGGATCGAAATCCTTTACCTCGCCGGCTACCTTGACCGGAAAGGCGCTGGTATCGAAACGGGTGATCAGTCCGGTGCCAGACCGACCGTTAATGAGGGCGTCCCAGTTTTTCTGGTTGCCGGTTCCCAGCGGCGAAACCGCGCCTACCCCGGTGATGACAACTCTTCTCATGGCTTGCTCCTGAATCTGATGGTCACAATAAAGTGAAAGAGGGGAACAGTTCCCCTCCTTCAGATACTCTATACGTCACCAGGTCCTAGGTGTGCTCGGTGATGTAATCAACGGCATCCTGCACGCTCTGGATCTTCTCGGCGTCCTCATCAGGAATCTCGATATCGAACTCTTCTTCCAGAGCCATCACCAGCTCAACGGTGTCCAGCGAGTCGGCACCCAGGTCGTCCATGAAGGAAGCCTCGGAAACCACCTGAGCCTCGTCCACACCAAGCTGCTCAGCAATAATCTCTTTTACTCTTTTTGCGACGTCAGACATCTTTCACCTCCGTGTGATAAAAACCGTTGCGGGTTTTGTGTTCTCAGAACGCACCTGCTTCTTAGCAAGAAGCAACGGCAAAAGTCAAAGCAAAATTTCAGATCTGTCAGGCTGGGATTAACCGCACAATTGAACGGCTGAAAACCCCATCGGCTACATGTACATACCGCCGTTTACCGACAGCACGTGGCCGGTGATGTAGGCTGATGCCTCAGAAGCAAGGAAGGTCACGGCGTTGGCGATGTCGTCGGCCGAGCCGAGACGCTCCAGCGGAATCTGGGCAGCCAGTTCTTCACGCACCTTTTCCGGCAGGGCATCGGTCATGGCAGTGGCGATAAAGCCGGGAGCCACGGCGTTGACGGTCACATTGCGCTTGGCCATCTCGCGGGCGTTAGACTTGGTCAGGCCGATCAGGCCGGCCTTGCTGGCGCAGTAGTTGGCCTGACCGGCGTTGCCCATCTGACCCACTACCGAGGCGATGTTAATGATCCGACCGTAACGTTGCTTGCTCATCACCTTAAAGGCGGCCCGGGTGCAGACAAAGGCCCCTTTCAGGTTGACGTTCAGCACGGCATCCCACTCCTCGTCCTTCATCCGCATGATCAGGCCGTCACGGGTGATACCGGCGTTATTGACCAGGATATCCACCCGCCCGAACGCCTCCACCGCAGCATCGATCATCCGCTCAACATCGGCGGCGACGGTCACGTTGCCCACCACGGCCAGGGCCTTGGTACCGGCGGCCTGCAGTTCGGCCACCACCGCATCAGTGGCTGCCTGATCCATATCCATGGCCACGATGGTGGCTCCCTGGGCAGCCAGCGCCAGGGCGATGCTCTTGCCGATCCCCCGCGAAGCTCCCGTAATAACGGCTACTTTTCCTTTTGGCATGGTTACAGTTCCTTTCTATAAAAGCGTCTTACGCCTGTCTGTCTGCAAAGGTCGCCTTCAGTTCCGCTTCGGTCACCACCTTATCGTCCACGGTGGCCTTGGCGCTGAAGACCCAGATGCCACGTTTACAGCCACTGACCTCGATCTCAATCTTGAGCTGGTCCCCCGGCATGACCGGACGGCGGAACTTGGCGTTGTCGATGCCCACAAAATAGGTCACCTTGTCGCGCACGCTCTCGTCGGATTGGTAGGCCAGGATACCAGCTACCTGGGCCATGGCCTCGACAATCAGGACCCCCGGCATAACCGGATGACCTGGAAAGTGTCCAGGAAAGAACGGTTCGTTGATGGTAACATTTTTGATCGCCACGATATGCTTGCCCACCTCCAGTTCCAGCACACGGTCCACCAGCAGAAACGGGTGGCGATGGGGTAATATCTTCATGATCTGATTGATGTCAAGCATGGTCCAGCTCCTTTTGCCGCTGATTAGGCGGCCGCCTTAACTCCGGCAGTGTCTTCGATAGTGACCAGCGTCATCTCTTTGTTGATCCGCTTGACCAGGCCGGTCAGCACCTTGCCGGGGCCGATTTCAACAAACGTGGTGGCACCCAGTCCGATCATGGTCTGGACCGATTGTTCCCAACGCACCGGCGCACAGACCTGCTGCACCAGCAGCTCACGCACCCGGCCGCTATCCTGATTGGCGGCCGCTTCCACGTTAGTGATCACCGGCAGCGTCAGGGCATTGACCTGCACCGCATCAAGCACCGTTTTCAGGCGGTCGGCAGCCGGCTGCATCAGGGAACAATGGAACGGTGCGCTGACCGGCAGCAGCATCGCCTTGCGATAGCCCTTGGCCTTAGCAAGTTCGATGGCACGATTGACCGCCGTGGCATGACCGGCAATCACGATCTGGCCCGGCGAATTGAAGTTGGCCGGCGCCACCACCTCGCCCTGGGCTGCCTCTTCACAGATGGCAACCAATTCATCGGCCTCGATGGACAGCATGGCCGCCATGGCCCCTACCCCCACCGGCACCGCTTCCTGCATGAAGGTGCCGCGAGCGCGCACCGTTCGGGCTGCATCGGCCAGCGAGAGAGCCCCACCGCAGACCAGGGCCGAGTATTCACCCAGCGAATGACCAGCCAGGAAGTCGGCCTTGAGGCCGGTTTCCTGCTGCACCACACGCAATGCTGCAATGCTGGTGGTCAGAATGGCTGGCTGGGTATTGAAGGTCAGTTTGAGATCATCGTCGGGTCCATTGAAACAGAGTGCCGACAGCTTGAACCCCAGAGCGTCATCGGCCTCTTCAAAGGCCTGCCGGGCAACCGGAAAATGTTCAGCCAGATCCTTGCCCATGCCGGCATACTGGGAGCCCTGACCAGGAAACAAAAAGGCGGTTTTACTCATGGTGTCTGTCCTTGCTATGGAATGTAAACTACCAGCGGATCAGGGCCGAACCATAAGTGAAGCCGCCGCCAAAGGCGTCCAGCAGCACCAGGTCGCCGGCCTTGATCCGGCCTTCGCGGTTGGCCTCATCCAGAGCGATCGGGATCGAGGCCGAGGAAGTGTTGCCGTACTTATGCAGGTTAACGAAGACCTTCTCTTCCGGCAGGCCGATCCGCTTGCCGGTGGCTTCGATGATACGCCGGTTGGCCTGGTGCGGGATCAGTAACGCCAACTGGTCAGCAGTCAACTGATTGGCCTCAAGGGCGGCAACGGCAGCGTCACCCATGGCACGCACGGCGTGCTTGAAGACTTCGTTCCCTTCCATGCGCAGGTAATACAGTTTTTGATCAATGGTTGCAGCATCACTGGCAGGATGGCGTGAACCGGGGCCCGGCTGGTACAGCAGGTCCCAGTGACAGCCGTTGGTGAAGATGTGAGTGGAAAGAATACCCTGAGCACCGCTATCGGCCTCCAACACCACTGCACCGGCACCATCGCCGAAAAGGATACAGGTATTGCGATCCGTAAAATCAACCACCCGACTCAGCACCTCGGCCCCCATCACCAGCACCTTTTTGGCCATACCACTCTTGATCTGCGCCTCGGCCAGATTCAGGCCATAGATAAAACCTGAGCAGGCGGCAGAGATATCGAAGGCAACGGCGTTTTTAGCGCCAAGTTCTTTTTGGACAATACAGGCGGTAGCCGGAAAAGGGAAATCAGGTGTAACGGTGCCGAGGATGATCAGATCAAGGTCTTCGGCGGAGATGCCGGCCATCTCAATTGCTCGACGGGCAGCCAGCGTGGCAAAGGTGGAGGTACATTCACCTGCTGCAGCGATACGACGTTCCTTGATGCCGGTACGGGAGGTGATCCACTCATCGTTGGTGTCGACCAGTTTTTCAAGATCTTGATTGGTGAGGATCTGTTCAGGAACAGCAGAACCGGTTCCTGTAATGCGAGGATGCAGCATGTGACCTTCCTCCCCGGAAACGACACCATCCGTTTCCGTTAGCAACGCACAACTACACAAAATTACAGGGTGCCACCATTGCGAGGAAACAGGGCGGCGTAGTTTTCGGACAGCTTTTCAGCAATGTGCTCCGTTACGCCGTGACGGGCATACTCATGGGCAAAGCGGATGGCGTTCTTGATCGCCTTGACGTTTGAGCCGCCGTGACAGATCATGCCGACGCCGTTAATACCGATCAGCGGTGCACCGCCGTATTCGGCATAATCGACGATCTTCTTGAAACGGTTGAAGGCCCCCCGCACAAACAGGTACCCCAGCTTGGCAACAAAGTCATTGGATATCTCACGACGCAGCATCGAACCGGCCGCTTCGGCCAATCCTTCAGAAAGCTTCAACACCACGTTGCCCACAAAACCGTCGCAGATCACCACCTCGACAGTCCCTTTAAAAATATCGCGTCCTTCCACATAGCCGTGATAGTTCAACGAGGTCTGACGCAACATGGCGTTGGTTTCGCGGGTCAGTTCATTACCCTTGGATTCTTCTTCGCCATTGGACAACAAGCCGATGCGCGGATTGTCAATCCCCATGGCATGGGTGGCATAGACCTGTCCCATGATGGCAAACTGCACCAGATTGATCGGCTTGCAGTCGACATTACCGCCCACATCCAGCACCAACGTCTGACCATTGAGGGTTGGAAAAATCTGGGCAATGGCGGGCCGTTCAATGCCGGCGATCCTTTTCAGTACGAACATACCGGCAGCCATGGTGGCGCCTGAGTTACCGGCGCTGACCGCAGCACAGGCCTTGCCGTCCTTGACCAGCTCAAAGGCAACCCGCACCGAAGAGTCACGCTTTTTACGCACGGCATCGGAGGCGGAATCGTGCATCCCCACCACTTCGCTGGCATGATGGATAGTGATGTCCAGCCCGGTGACGTCATGACGTTCGAGCTCCTGACGGAGCCGCACCTCATCACCCACCAGGGTAACAGCTATTCCCAGTTCACGGGCAGCAGCAACTGCACCCTCGACCTCAATGGCCGGGGCATTGTCGCCACCCATGGCATCAACGGCAACTCTCATCGGTGTCGACAAGGGCTGCGGTTAGGCTTTTTTAGCAGCGCCAGCTACTTCTTTACCCTTGTAAGTACCGCAGGAGGGGCAAGCGCGGTGCGGCATCTTGGCAGCCTTGCACTGGGGACATACCGACAACGAGGGAGGTGTCAGAAAATCATGGGCGCGCCGCATATTCTTGCGGGATTTAGAGGTCTTCTTCTTGGGTACTGCCATGGCGGATTCTCCTTTATGGCCAAACGGCCAGGTTTAACGTTGGACCTTAAAGTCCTTTAAGGCTGCAAATTTAAGATTAACCGGTTCTCGCGAGCAGTCGCACTTGGTTGTATTCAGATCGGCACCGCAAACCGGGCAGAGCCCTTTGCACTGTTCGCTGCACAAAGGCTTGAGCGGTACAGCCAGGGCCACCTGCTCACCGATTTCCGGCAGCAGATCGATCTCTTCACCGCTGAAAACGGCTGAAACCAGATCCTGCTCTGCCAGCTCGACCTCATCCTCGTCCCCTTCCTGAGGGGTTCCTTCACGGAAGAAGATGGTAAAACGGGAACTGAGCTGCTGATCAAAGCTGACCAGGCAGCGGGAACAGGTCTGACGCAACGGAACCGACACCGTGCCTTCAACCCGATAGTGATCCATCTCACGACCTGCGGTCAGCGTAGCCTGCACCGGTCCGTCAAAGACGCATTCACCCGATGTCACCATAGCCACCAGCACCGGAAAAGACTCAGCCGGCTCTGAGAACGACAGCTCTCTGATAACATCACGGATATGGTCTAGCCTGACCTTCATGGTACGCCTTGAACACACGGGTTAAGAAACGATGTAATATAGTGAAACTGGTCGGTTTGTCAAGGAATAATACAAAACACAGGCTGATCTGCCGGCAGCGGACCGGCTGTAACGACAGCAATCAAGCAAACAACTGCACAACGAAAAAGCCCCGGAAACTCCGGGGCTTTTAGGCTGCCTGGCGTATAAACCAGACTATTTTGGTCGGTGCGACTGGATTTGAACCAGCGACCCCTACCACCCCAAGGTAGTGCGCTACCAGGCTGCGCTACGCACCGAAACTACAATGCTGCTCGAAGGGAAACTAGTTCCTGTCGTACCTGCGACAGAATGGAGCGTAGGTCCTGCTGCTCCTGCCCGGCTGGTTGGGGTTCCGGGCACCGGGATCGCTGGGGCTTAAGCCGTTTGCGAACCCCTTCGATGGTATATTTTTCTTGATACAGCAACCGTTTGATCTGCTGTATCGTTTCAATATCCTGCTTGGTGTACAGACGTTGACCGCTGGAACTCTTCTCAGGACGCAGAAAGGTAAATTCAGTCTCCCAAAACCGCAGTACTGAACTTTTCAGATCGGCCAGCTTGGCTACCTCGCCGATCTTATAGTAGGTCTTATCCGGGAAAGAGGGTTGCATGACCGGCCCCGTAACCCTCCGCGGCTACTCCTCGTTGTTGATGGCGCTCTTCAGCACCTGACTGGGCTTGAAGGTCAGAATGCGACGGGCACTGATGGTAATTGCCTCACCGGTCTGCGGATTGCGTCCACGACGGTCGGCCTTTTGCTTAACCACAAAATTACCGAAACCGGCAATCTTGATCTTGTCTCCGTCTTCCAGGGTGGTTTTCATGATACCGAAGACCATCTCCACCATCTCGGCAGACTCTTTCTTGGAGAGACCGATCTTCTGATGAATCCGTTCAACAATATCAGCTTTCGTCATAGCTTAACCCCACCTCAAATAGCACGCGTACATGCAGACTAAAAAATCCCCTGTGAGCAGGAGAAACGCTTTATAACACGTGGTTTACCCAACCGCAACAGTTTATCGCAGTGCCACGCCCAATTTTTTCGCCAGGGTATCCACCACCTTCTGGTGCAACGCCGACACCTCATCGTCCGTCAGGGTGCGTTCCGGCGAGCGGTAGCGCAAGCGCAGGGCGATGCTCTTCTGGCCGGACGGGATAGCCTGACCCTGATACAGGTCAAAGACATTTACGTCCTCAAGCTCCTTGAGTCGCAGTCCACTGACACAGGACAGCAGCTGCTCTGCAGCCAGTTCCAGCGGCGCCAGCAGGGCCAGATCACGCACACTGTCGGGATAGCGGGACGGCGGTACGATGGCCCGCCGCTTACCGGACAGCCGCACCAGGGCTTCGAAATCAAGCTCAAAGCAGTAGGCTGGGCGCTCAAGTTCGTACCGGCCCTGCACTGCCGGATGCAGCTCTCCCAGCGTACCGATCAGCGTGGTCCCGCACAGGATGCGGCAGGCCTTGCCTGGATGGTAATAGGGCTCCGGCTGCTCGGCTGACCAGCGGATGCCATCCAGCTGCAGCTTTTCAAACAGGTTCTCCAGCACCGCCTTGGCATCAAAGAAGTCAGCCTCAGCCTGTTGCTGACACCAACTTTCCGCAAAACGGGCGCCACTGATCAGTCCGGTAGCCCAGATCGGCTCATGGGGCAGTTCTGCATCGGCCGTGGGCATGTAGATGCGGCGCATCTCAAACAGACGCAGGTCTAGCGAACGGAAGCTCATGTTGCGCGAGGCGGTCTCCAGCAAACCGGGCAGCAGAGTGGTACGCATCACCGACTGTTCCTCGGCCAGCGGATTGCAGAGCCTGATGCCGCTGCGTCGGGGGTCGTCGCCACTCAGTCCCAGCTTGTCGGCGCCATCCGGACCGATGAAGCTGAAGGTGACGATCTCGTTCATCCCCTCGGCCACAAAATGGTCACGAACCAGCCGCTGCAGCTGCTGGTGACGGCTGGGACGATCAGAGATCACCGCCGCCACCGGCATGCTGGCCGGCACCTGATCAAAACCGTTCAGTCGGCAGATCTCCTCAATCAGATCAATCTCACGCTCAATATCAATCCGCCAGGAAGGGATTCCCACCTGCAGGCTCCCATCGGCGTTTACCGCCACCGTGAAGGCCAGATTGCGGAACAGCTCCGCCATCCGTTCGCTGGTCAGTTGGATACCGATCATGTCGTTGCAACGCTGGGGACGGAAACAGATACTGACCGGCTGCTTGGGAGACGGATAGGCGTCCACCCGCCCTGCCGCAACGGTACCGCCGGCCAGTTCGGCCATCAGGGCGGCAGCCCGGTCGAGGGCCAGTGGCACCATGCCGATGTCGGCACCACGCTCGAAGCGATGGGATGACTCGGTGTGCAGCCCCAGCCGCTTGCCGGTGCGACGGATGGTGGGAGGATCGAAGAAGGCGCTCTCCAGCAGGATGTCGCGGCTATCGTCCTTGATCTCGGAATTGAGCCCGCCCATGATACCGGCCAGGGCCACAGCCCGCTCTTTATCGCAGATCACTACATCGCTGGCAGTCAAGATACGCTCCTGACCGTCAAGGGTGGTGAAGCGCTCCCCCTCCCCAGCCTTACGCACCACAATCTGGCCGCCGGCCACCTGACGGTAATCAAAGGCGTGCAGCGGGTGTCCCAGTTCCATCATCACCAGGTTGGTGATATCCACCACGTTGTTAATCGAACGAACCCCCACTGCCTGCAGCCGGTTGACCAGCCAGGCCGGCGACGGCGCGATGGTGCAGCCGCTGATGTAGCGGGCCGCGTAGCGCGGGCAGCCGACAGGGTCCTGAATAGTGACGCCGATATGCTGGCTTGCCGGTTGACTGCCTTCAGGCACCGCCATCGCCTGGTGCTTAAGGGTCGTGCCCAGCTTGGCCGCGATCTCGCGGGCGATGCCGATTACACTCAAACAATCGGCCCGGTTGGGGGTCAAACCGATCTCGAAAATCGTGTCCTTCAGCCCCAGGGCATCAAACAGCGGCACGCCGAGTGTCAGATCAGGCGACAGCAGCATAATACCGGCGCTCTCGTCGGCCAGATGCAGCTCCTTCTCGGAACAGAGCATGCCACAGGACTCTTCACCACGGATCTTGGAACGTTTGATCTTGAAGTCACCCGGCAGCACCGCGCCGATCTGGGCCAGGGCCACGGTATCGCCCTGTTTGAAGTTCTGGGCGCCGCAGACCACATCCAGGATCTCTGTGCCGTTGTCCACCTTGCAGAGTGACAGCTTGTCGGCATTGGGGTGCTGGTTCTTTTCCACCACCCGCGCCACCACCACCTGGTCCAGCCCGCCACCAACCTGCTCGATCCCCTCCACCTCGAGGCCCAGCATGGTCAGCAGATCAGCCAACGCCGTGGGAGACAGATCAAAATCAACAAACTCTTTCAGCCAGTTATAGGTAACTTTCATAGATTCACCGCGCCTCAGAACTGACGTAAAAATCTGACATCGTTTTCAAACAGCAGCCGCATATCGCTGATGCCGTATTTCAGCATTGCGATCCGCTCAATCCCCATGCCGAAGGCAAAGCCGGAGATGGACTCAGGATCATAGCCCACATGGCGGAACACCTCGGGGTCCACCATGCCGGCCCCCAGGATCTCCAGCCAACCGGTCTGTTTGCAGACCCGGCAACCAGAGCCGCCGCAGATCACGCAGGCGATATCCACCTCGGCCGACGGCTCGGTGAAGGGGAAAAAGCTTGGACGCAGCCGCACACCGGTCTTCTGGCCGAACAGCTGGTTGGTGAAGACGGTCAGGATCCCCTTCAGGTCGGCAAAGGAGACCTTGCTGTCCACCATCAGGCCCTCGATCTGGTGGAACATCGGCGAGTGGGTGGCATCGGAATCGCAGCGATAGACCGTCCCGGGCGCAATGATCCGCACCGGCGGTTTCTGTTTGAGCATGGTGCGAATCTGGACCGGCGAGGTATGGGTTCGCAGCAGCAACTCGTTCTCCACAAAGAAGGTGTCCTGCATATCACGGGCCGGGTGTTCCGGCGGAAAGTTGAGCGCCTCGAAGTTGTACCAGTCGTGCTCGATCTCCGGCCCTTCGGCCACGGCAAAACCGAGACCGGCAAAGATCTCGCTGACCTCTTCCACCACCAGGGTCACCGGATGCTTGCTGCCCAGACGGTGACGTCGGCCCGGCAGGGTCACATCGATCCGCTCTGTGGCCAGTCGCTGCGCGGTGGCCGCCTCACGGGCTGCACTCATGGCCTGCTCAACGGCCCCTTCCAGTTCATCCTTGACCACGTTGACCAGTTGGCCCACCTTGGGGCGCTCTTCAGGCGGCAGTGCTCCCAGCCCCTTCATCAGGCCGGTCAACTCCCCCTTGCGCCCCAGATACTTGACCCGGATCTCGTTCAGCGCTTCCTCACTGGTGGCCGCAGTAATGGCCGCCATGGCCTGCTGCCGCATCTGTTCAAGCTGTTCCCGCATACCAAAGTCCTTTGTCTGTAGGGGTTAAACTGAAAAAGGAATGAGAGCACTAAGCCCCCATTCCTTTTTTCTGTGGATCAGCCAGACCTACAGCTGAGCCTTGGCCAGGGCCGAAATCTCGGCGAAGCCCTTCGGATCGGAGATGGCGATATCGGCCAGCACCTTGCGGTCGATCTGGATATCAGCCTTTTTGAGACCGAAGATGAACTTGCTGTAGGGCAGTCCGTTCAGGCGAGAAGCCGCGTTGATCCGCATGATCCAGAGGGAACGAAAGTCCCGCTTCTTGACGCGACGGTCACGGAAGGCGTAGTTAAGCGCCCGGTCAACTGCCTCGGTTGCGCTGCGGAACAGCTTGCTCCGTGCGCCACGGTACCCTTTGGCCAGCTTCAATACCTTGTTGCGACGCTGGCGTGTTTTAAAACCACCTTTTGCTCTCGGCATCTTAGTACTCCTTTAGGTGTATTGCCCGATCCGCAAGGGGCCGTTTTCCTCACGGTTCTGGGTCGGTGCACCTAGCGGTGCACCTAGCGCCCCTACCCGGTTACAGGTAAGGAATCAGTGCGCTGATGTTCTTTTGATCCACCGCAGCAACGGTGTTGCCCTGACGCAGGTTACGCTTGCGCTTGGTGGTCTTGGGGGTCAGGATGTGGCTGGTGAAGGCATGGGCACGCTTGATCTTGCCGGTGCCGGTCTTCTTGAAGCGCTTGGCTGCGGCGCGATTGGTCTTGATCTTGGGCATTGCAGACTCCTTTGTGAATAAATCTCTACAGGGTTATTTTTTCGCCTTGGGCGCAATAATCATAAACAGTTGACGGCCGTCAATCCGGGGAGCAACCTCCACCACGCCGATATCGGCTAGTCCGGCTGCAAATTTTTCTATCACGGCACGTCCGATATCCTGGTGGGTGATCTCGCGGCCACGGTAGACCAGGGTTACCTTGGCCTTGTTGCCTTCTTCTAGAAAACGACGCACATGCTTGATCTTGAAGTCCAGGTCATGATCATCGGTCTTGGGCCGGATCTTGACCTCCTTGACCTGTACCTGCACCTGTTTTTTCTTGGCTTCCTGCTGTTTCTTACTGGTCTGATACTTGAACTTGCCGTAGTCCATGATGCGGCAGACCGGCGGCGTGGCGGTCGGCGAAACCTCCACCAGATCAAGCTGACGGGCTTCGGCAGCCTCCAGGGCCTCCCGAAGGGTCAAAATCCCCAGTTGTTCGCCATCGTCGGCAACCACGCGTACTTCTTGGGCGCGAATGGCATGGTTGATGTTGGTTGTTGCAGTTTTAGGGGCGGCTATGGCGACACCTCCTCGCAGGATAACAGCATATTACTTGTGTGCCTTTACTTCTGATTCTACAAAGGCGATAAATTCTTCAGGTTTCATGGCATGCAGGTTCTTGCCGTCGCGGTAGCGCGGCGTCACGGTCCCCTGCTCCACTTCCTTATCCCCGATCACCAGCATGTAGGGAATCTTCTGCAGCTGGGCCTCGCGGATCTTGAAATTCAGCTTTTCGTTGCGCAGGTCTTCCTGCACCCGGATACCGGCTGCACGCAGTTGTTTGAACACTTCCTGCGCATAGGGGATCTGGTTGTCGGTCACCGTCAGTACGACCGCCTGCACCGGCGCCAGCCACAACGGGAAGTTGCCGGCAAAGTGCTCGATCAGCACGCCGATGAAGCGCTCAATGGAACCGAGGATAACCCGATGCACCATGACCGGCCGTTTACGCTCGCCGTCACTGGACACATAGGTCAGATCAAACCGTTCAGGCAGGGTAAAATCGCACTGGATAGTAGCACACTGCCACCGCCTGTCAAGACAATCGCGCAGCTTGATATCGATCTTGGGACCGTAGAAGGCGCCATCCCCCTCGTTGATCTCAAAGGGCCGGCCGGTATCCTTCAGGGCGCCCAACAGGGCTGCGGTGGCCCGCTCCCAATCCTCATCGCTGCCGATGGACTTTTCAGGGCGGGTGGAAAGCTCCATCTCGTAGTCAAAACCGAAGATAGCCATCACATCGGAGACGAACTTCAGCACCCCTTTAATCTCGCCGTCCAATTGCTCGGGCGTACAGAGGATATGGGCATCGTCCTGGGTGAAACAACGAACCCGCAACAGACCGTGCAGCACACCAGCCCGCTCGTGGCGGTGCACCGTACCAAGTTCAAAATAGCGTTGCGGCAGGTCGCGGTAGCTACGCAGTTGCGACTTGTAGATCATCATGTGGGACAGGCAGTTCATCGGCTTGACGCCGAAGCTCTGCTCGTCCACCTCGGTGAAGTACATGTTCTCGCGGTAGTTATCGTAGTGCCCCGACCGTTGCCAGAGCTCGGTCTTGAGGATCTGCGGGCCCACCACGATATCGTAGCCGCGCTTCAGGTGTTCCTTGCGCTCGAAATCTTCCAGCAGGGTGCGCAGCATGGCCCCCTTGGGATGCCAGATGGCAAAACCGGGACCGACCTCGTCGGAGAAGGAAAACAGATCCAGTTCGCGACCCAGTTTACGGTGGTCGCGACGCTTGGCCTCCTCGATGCGATGCAGGTAGGCTTCCAGCTCCTTTTTGTCCACAAAGGCAGTGCCATAGATACGCTGCAGCATCCGGTTGTTCTCATTACCACGCCAATAGGCGCCGGCAATCGAGAGCAGCTTGAAGGCCTTCAGCTTGTTGGTGTTGGGCACGTGGGGACCACGGCACAGGTCGGCAAATCCGCCCTGACTGTAGATCGAGACCTGCTCGGCGCCGATATCCTGGATCAGTTCTTTCTTATAGGGCTCGCCCATCTTTTCAAAGAAGGCGATCGCTTCAGCAGCGGACATCACCGAACGCTGAACCGCTTGACCGGCGGCGGCCAGCTCGGCCATCCGCTTCTCAATCTTTTCAAGATCTTCCGGGGTAAACGGCGTATCGACATCGAAGTCGTAATAGAACCCGTTTTCCACAGCCGGACCGATGGTCACCTTGGCCTGGGGGAACAGTTCCTTCACCGCCTGGGCCATCAGGTGTGAGGTGGAATGGCGGATGATATCAAGGGCCTCGGGGCTCTTTTCGGTGATGATGGCCACGGAAGCACCATCGGCCAGGGGGGCCGAAAGGTCCACCAGCTCGCCGTTCACCTGGCCAGCCAGGGCAGCCTTGGCCAGACCGGCGCCGATTGATGCGGCCAGATCAGCCACGGTGGCGCCGCTGGGCAGTTCGCGCTTCGAACCATCGGGCAACTGTACGTTAATCAAGGACATGGTTCGTCTTCTCCAAACAGAAAAGGCATCGGTAGTGCCGATGCCGCTCTCAGTTCAATGGTAGGCGCGGGCGGTCTCGAACCGCCGACCTCTACCGTGTCAAGGTAGCGCTCTCCCCCTGAGCTACGCGCCTCCAGCAAGGAATTGTCTTGATAACAGGTCGTGCAAGCTTCTGTCAAGCTGTTTTTACAGGGATTCGCTCCAGCAGCGCCACATTTTCCACATGGGGAGTTTGGGGGAACATGTCCACCGGCTGCAGTTCATGGCAGGCATAGCCCAGGCCGCTCAGGATATCCAGGTCGCGAGCCAAGGTCTGGGGCGAACAGGACACATACACAATCCGCTCCGGTGCAAGCTCTGCAACCTGCTGCAGCACCTCCCGGTCGCAGCCCTTGCGAGGCGGATTCAGAACCACCAGATCAAAGCGTTGCTCATCTTCAATGCTATCAGCCAGCAGCTCGCGCACATCGCCGGCTTCGAAGCGACAATTACGCCGATTATTCAGTCGGGCATTGCGTCGGGCATCGGCCACCGCCTCGGTGTTCATCTCAATTCCCACCACCCGTTTTGCATGGGGGGCCAGGGTCAGGGCGATACCACCGATGCCGCAGTACAAGTCCAGCACGGTCTGTTTTCCGGTCAGGCCGGCCCGTTCAAGCACCGCGTTATAGAGCAGCGCGGCAGCCTCATTGTTGACCTGCAGGAACGAACGAGGCGAGATCAGCACCTCCACCTCGCCGATCCGGTCCTGCACGGTCTGCTGCTTGGTCAGAAAATGGTCGTGGGGGCCAAAGATCACATTGCCTTCGCTGCTGTTGACATTCTGACAGGTCACCACCACCTGGGGCACCTGCTCCTGAACAAAGCGGGCCAGGTGATGGATTTCGTTGAAGGCCCGGCGGTAGGTAACAAAGGTCACCATCGCCTGATTGCTGCTGGCAGAGACCCGCACCACCAGGTAGCGCAGGACGCCGGTCTTGTTCTTCTCCTGCCAGATCGGCACCTTCAGTTTGCTGATCCCCTCGCGGGTGGCCTTGACCACCCGGTTCACCAGGGCATGGTGCAGCGGACAGTCTTCCAGGTCGACCACATCGTGACTGGCTCGGCGATAGATGCCGATATAGGGCTCACGGTGGGTGCCGGCCACCGCCAGTTTGGCGGTGGTGCGATAGTGCATCCGCTGGTTGGGGCTGAGCGGCTCCAGCACCGGCACCTTCTTTAAGGTGGGATAGGCGGCCAATTCGGCCCTCACCTGCTCGTGCTTCCAGCGCACCTGCTCGGCATAGCGCATCCCGATCAGCGCGCAGCCCAGACATTGCTCGGCCTCACCACAGATCGGTCGCTTGGTACGCAGCTCCGACGTTTGGGTCAGTTTGATCAGATCGGCATGGGTCACGTTCTGTCCCAGATGACTGATCCGTGCCAGACACCGGTCCTGGGGCAGTGCGCCGGCCACCAGGATGGTGGCGCCCTCGAAATGGGCAACACCCATCCCTTCCGGGTCAAGCCGTTCAATCAGCAGTTCCAGGGTCATACCCCGCCTCAAGCCGGACAGTGCCGCACCTTTTACCGGCGGCTTGGCAGCGGTGCGTTCGGCAGGATTGCGTGATGGTTTTTTCATGGTCTACTCCGCTGGCGGGCCGCCTCAAACAGCACAATACCACCAGCCACCGAGGCGTTGAGGGATGAGACGCCACCATACTGCGGGATCGCCAGCAGGCCGTCACACTGCTTGCGCACCAGCGGCCGCATCCCCTCCCCTTCGCTGCCGATCACCAGCACCAGATTGCCCCGCAGGTCGGTCTGGTAGATATCCTTCTCGGCCTCGCCAGCCAGGCCATAAGCCCAGCAGCCGGCATGTTTCAAACGTTCCAGGGCCTGCACCAGATTGGTGACCTGGATCACCGGCAGGGTCTCCACCGCACCGGCCGAGGCCTTCTCCACCACCGGCGTGACGCCGCAGGCCCGGTCCTTGGGGATGATCACTCCCTGGGCGCCGGCGCAGGCCGCCGAGCGGATCAGGGCGCCCAGATTCTGGGGATCCTGAATACCGTCCAGCATCAATAAAAACAATGGCGCATCCCCTGTCGGAGCAGCCAGAAAATCATCCAGGTCGGTATAGGCAAAGGGGGCCACTCGCAGCACCAGACCCTGGTGATGGGAGTTGCCGGCCAGACGCTCCAGATCGGACCGTTCACGCCGGCGAACCGCGACGCCCTTTTCTTCGGCCAGGGCAACGATCTTGGCAATACGATGGTCGCTGCCGCTGGTCTGCACAAAAAGCTCGAAAGCCCTGCGGTTTCCACGCAGGGCCTCACGGACCGGATTGACACCGTACAGGATGTCGTCGCTCATGGCGTCCCTTTCACAATCTCGTCCACAATCAGGTCGGCGGCCAGCACCGGATCAGCAGCCTTGGCAATCGGACGACCGATCACCAGATAGTCGGCACCGGCCTTGACCGCTTCAGCCGGGGTCATGATTCGCTTCTGGTCATCCACTGAGGCAAAGGACGGTCGCACACCGGGGGTCACGATCAGGAAATCAGGACCGCAGGCGGCACGGATGGCCTGTATCTCCAGCGGCGAAGCCACCACCCCGTCCATGCCGCTCTCCTTGGCCAGCCTGGCCAGACGCACCACCATCTGTTCCACCGGCTGCTCGATCCCCACCGCCTTGAGTGTCTCTTGCGTCGAGGAGGTCAGAATGGTCACCGCCAGCAGACGGGGACGCTCGGCATCAGTAAACTGTTTACGCACTGCAGTGGCGGCCTGTTCCATCATTTCCGGTCCGCCCAGGGCGTGCAGATTGGCCAGCTTGACCCCCAGCCGACCGGCGGCCAGCATGGCCTGGGCCACGGTATTGGGGATGTCGTGGTATTTGAGATCAAGGAACACCTGACCGCCGTGGCGCTTGACCGCCTCCACCGCGGCCGGGCCGGCGGTGGTGAACAGCTCCTTGCCCACCTTGAACATGCCGACCTTGGAGGACAACAGCTCAGCCCAACGGTCGATCTCGCTCAGTTTGTCCACATCCAGGGCAAAGATAATCTTTTCACGTGCCTGTTCTGGTGTCATATCAGCGCTCCCATATCTCTTTTTTGTCCTTGCCCAGGTAGGCCCGCTTGACCTCGGCGTTTTCCAGCAGCTCGTCGGCTGGTCCTTCCAGGATCACCTTGCCGGTCTCCAGCACATAGCCCCGGTCAGCCAGCCTCAGTGCGGCCTTGGCGTTCTGCTCCACCAGCAGGATGGTGACCCCCCGCTCGCCCCGCAGCTGCTGCAACACACGGAAGATCTCCTGCACCACCAGGGGCGCCAGGCCCATGGAGGGTTCATCCAAGAGCAGCAGTTTGGGACGGGCCATCAGGGCCCGGCCGATGGCCAGCATCTGCTGCTCACCGCCGGACATGGTGCCGGCCGCCTGCTTGCGACGTTCTTCCAGACGTGGAAACAGCTGGAAGATTTCCTGCATATCGTTATGGATGTCTGCCTTGGCATCCCGGGACCGATAGCGCAGGTAAGCACCCAGTTCCAGGTTTTCCTCCACGGTCATCGGCTTGAAGACCTGGCGCCCCTCCGGCACCTGGGAAACTCCCAATTTAACGATCCGGTCCGGGGCCAGAGCCTTGATCTCCTGTTTCTGAAACAACAGATCGCCGCCGCTGGCCGGAGTGACAGCGGAGATAGTGTTGAGGATGGTGGTCTTGCCGGCGCCGTTGGCGCCGATCAGGGTTACGATCTCCCCTTGGGCCAGATGCAAGGAGACGTTCTTCAGGGCATGGACCTTACCGTAGTAGGTGTTGACATTTTTAAGTCTTAGCATCAGTCATCGTCTCCAAGGTAGGCGGCAATCACCTCGGGATTATCCTGTATCTCGCGCGGCGTCCCTTCGGCCAGCTTCTGTCCCAGGTTGAGCACCACAATCCGGTCGCAGATATCCATCACCAGTTCCATGTCGTGCTCCACCAGCACCACGGTTACGCCCAGTTCACGAATCTTGCGGATCAGCTCCGCCAGACCGACGGTCTCCTGGGAGTTCAGCCCGGCGGCCGGCTCATCCATCAGCATCATGCGCGGCTTGCAGGCCATGGCCCGGGCGATCTCCAGCATCCGGCCCCTGCCAAAGGGCAGGTTGGCGGCGGTTACGTCGGCCAGGTCGGCAATGCCGACAAACTCCAGCCACTGCAATGCCTCTTCGCGGATACGACGTTCTTCCTTGAGTGCCCAGGGCATCTTGAACGAGCAGGCAAACAGGCCACTGGAACTTCTGCTGTGCAGCCCCACCATCACGTTTTCCAGCACGGTCATCTTGCCGAACAGTTCAATATTCTGGAAGGTACGCACCATCCCCAGGCTTGCCAGCCGTTCAGCCGGAATTCCGCTGATATCCTGCCCCTCGAAGATCACCCGACCGCTGGTCTGCTGGTAGATGCCGGTGACGATGTTGAACAGGGTGGTCTTACCGGCGCCATTGGGACCGATCACACCGGTGATCTCGTCGGCCCGGATGGAGAACGAGACATCGTTCAAGGCGGTGACGCCACCAAAGATCTGGGTGATGCCCTGCAACTCAAGCATGGCTGTCCCCCTTCCCCTTCCGCAGGCCAACCAGCTTGCGGAACAGGTCAGGAATCCCCTGTACCAGGCCGCCCGGCATGAAGATGGTCATCACCATCAGCAGACCGCCGTAAAAGACAATATCGTAGTCATGCATGAAACGCAGAAACTCCGGCAACAGCGTCAGCAACAGCGCCCCCAGGAATGAGCCGTAGATGCTGCCCAGACCGCCGATTACCACCATGGTCAACAGCTCCACCGAGATGTTGAAGCCGAAGGAGGGCGGCGCGATAAAGGTCATCACATGGGCGTAGAGCGAACCGGCGATGGCAGAGATCATGGCCGACAGGGCGAAGATCTGCACCTTGAGCAGCCGGGCATTGACCCCCACCACCCGGGCGGCAACCTCGGCGTCGTGGATGGCACGCAAGGCCCGCCCGATGCGTGAGTTGGCCAGGTTGACCGACAGCAGCACGCAGCCCAGCACAAAACACCAGACCAGGTAGTAATTCTTCAGGTCGCTGTCAAAGATCAGCTGGCCCAACTGCAGGTTGGGGATGCCGGAAAAACCGGAGGGGCCGCTGGTCACCTCGACCCATTCGTTGAAGACGATGAAGATGATGATCCCCAAGCCCAGGGTGGCCATGGCCAGATAGTGCCCTTTCAGCTTGAGGATCGGGAAGCCGATCATAAAGGCCAGGCCGCCCACCACGATGGCGGCAACCAGCATGGTAAACCATGGATTCCAGCCATAGGTGGTGGTCAGCACACCGGACAGGTAGGCCCCCAACCCGAAAAAGGCGGCATGGCCCAGGGATATCTGGCCGGCATAGCCCAACAGCAGGTTCAGGGCCACCGCCAGCATGGTGTGGATACCGACAAAGACCAGCACGTTCAACAGGTAGCTGTCAAGGAAGGCAAGCGGCGCCAGCAGCACGCAGACAGCAAAGATCGAGTATTTCAGCAGCTCACGTTTCACGCCGTTACACCCGTTCGCTTTCCGGCTTGCCGAACAGCCCCTGGGGTCGCAGGAACAGGATCAGCAGCAGGATCACAAAGGCGATGGCGTCCTTGTAACCGGAGGAGATCAGTCCGGCCCCCAGCGATTCAAGCACCCCCAGAACCAGACCCCCAATCACGGTGGAAAGGCCACTGGACATGCCACCGATGATGGCGGCGCAAAACCCTTTCAGACCCAGCATGATCCCCACATCGTAGGCGGTCATGGTCAACGGCGCCACGATGATCCCGGCCAGTGCCCCCATGGCGGCGCTGATCACAAAGGAGAGCAATACCATCCGCCGCACGTCGATCCCCACCAGCCCGGCGGCGCGGGGGTTATAGGAGCAGGCCCGCATCGCTTTGCCGCTGATGGTGTGGCTGAAGAACCATTTGTTAAGCCCGATCAGCACCACCGTGATGCCAAAAATCCAGAGATGTTGGGGCAACAGGGTGGCGCCGGCCAGCATGATCGGCTCGTCGCCGGTAAAGGATGGCAGGCTGTGGGTATCCTTACCCCAGATCAGCATGGCCAGACCACGGATCAGGATCGCACCACCGATGGTGATGATTACCAGGGAGATCGGTGAGGCCTTACGCAAGGGTCTGATGGCCAGCCGCTCGAACAGCAGCCCCACCAGGGCAGCCAGCAGCACTGCCAGCGGGATGGCAATCCACAGCGGCAGCTGCAGCACTGACAGCAGAAACAGGGTCAGCATCCCGCCCAGCATCACGAACTCCCCCTGGGCAAAATTGATGATGCCGGTGGCGTTATAGATGATGGAAAAACCGATCCCGATCAGGGCGTAGATCGCCCCGGTGGAAAGCCCCGACAGCAGGTATTGTAACAGTTGAGTACCTAATTCCATGCGTTTTCAGTGCAACCTTTGAATACGGAAAGACAGGCGGATGCCTGCCTTTCCGGTAATGAACCTGCCAGTACAACAGATAAGAGGGCTGTTTCTACTTTGCCAGACTCCAGTCCCTGTTCTTGATTTCCACCATCACAAAGGCCTCCTTGTTCAGACCGGCATGGTCACCGGCCGAATAGGTGAAGGTACCGCCGATGCCGTGAAAATTACGGGTATTTTCAAGTCCATCACGAATCGACTCAGCGGTAGTGGCGCCACGCTCGATGGCCGCCTTGAGCAGCATGACCGCGTCCCAGGCGTGGCCACCGAAGTGGTCACCTTCCTGTTTGTAGTGATTCTGGTAGTCCTTGACAAAGGCCAGCAACGAGGCCTTTTGCGGATCTTTCTTGGACAGCGCGTCGGCCACGATCACCTTGCCGGAAGGCAACCTGACCCCTTCGGCCGCATCACCAGCCAAGGCGATGAATTTCTTGGAAGAGACGCCGTGACTCATGTAAAGCGGCAGCTTCAGGCCCAGCTGCCGGGCGTTTTTAGCAATCACCGCCGGACCGGGGTTGGTGCCCCAGACGATCAGCACCTGGGCCTGGGAGGCCCGGATCTTGGTCAGCTGGGACGTCATGTCGGTGTCCTTGGGGCCGTAGGTGTCGTCCACCACAATCTGCATGCCGAATCGCGGGGCCAGCGCCTTCAACTGCTCACGGCCCGATGCGCCAAAACCGTCAGATACGGTCAGCAGGGCCACCCGATTCTGCCTCTGCCGCTTGAGGTAGTCATAGATCCGCTCCACGGCCAGTGCGTCGTTCTGGGCGGTCTTGAAGACATACCGTTTGACCGGGTCGGTGATCTTGCTGCCGGCCGCACAGGAGATCAACGGGATGCGGGCCTTCTCCACCACCGGAATCACCGCCATGGTCTCACCGGTGGTGCTGGGTCCGATAATCGCCACCACCTTGTCATCCCGGATTAGTTTGGTGGCCATCTGCACCGCCTTGGTGGCGTCGCCGGCGGTATCGTACACAATCAGTTCCAGCTTCTGGCCCTTGATGCCGCCGGACTTGTTGATCCCATCCACCACCATCTTGGCGGTGTTGCGTTCCGGCTCCCCCAGGAAGGCAGGTGGTCCGGTCACCGAAAACAGGCCGCCGATCTTGATGGTATCAGCTGCCAGGGCAAACGAAGCAGACAACAGCAATGTCGCCGACAGCATCAGAACAGTCATGATTCGTGTAAGCATCGTCATCCCCCTATTTCAGGATTGCCCAGTCACCTTTGGTGACCTTCACCATCTCAAAGGCCGACAGATCAAGGCCATTGTGGTCATTGGCCGACATGGTAAAGATACCGGAGACGCTGACCAGCTTCCTGGTCTGCTCCAGCCCATCGCGGATCTGGGCCGGTGTAGCGCCCTTGGTCCTGATGGCGTTGGTCACCAGCAGGAAGGCGTCATAGGCGTAGCCGCCAAAGGTCGAGGCCTCCATACCGTAAGCCTTGCGATAGGCCGCATCGTACTCACGCAGCAGCTTCTGCTGGGGGTCGTTCTTGGGCAACATCTCATAAATAGCCAGCTTGCCGGCCGGCAGCATCACCCCTTCGACCGCAGCCGGGGTGGCCAGTTCAATATACTTCTTAGATGCCACGCCGTGGCTCATGTAGATCGGAATCTTGATCCCCAACTGCTTGATGTTTTTGGTAATAATGGCCGGGCCGGGGTTGGTGCCCCAGCAGATGACGGCGTCGGCCTTGCTAGCGCGGATCTTGGTCAACTGCGGTGTCATATCGGTATCTTTGGGGCCGTAGGTCTCGTCAGTCACAATGCTGAAGCCCTTTTTGGCTGCCAACTCTTTCAACTGCTCGCGGCCCGAGGCGCCAAACCCGTCGGTCACCGTCAGCAGGGCGATGTTCTTCTGCTTCTGTTTGGCCATGTAGTTGAGGATCTTCTCAGCGGCGACATAATCATTGGCCGGGGTCTTGAAGGTCCAGGTACGCTCCTTGACCGGCTCGGTAATCTTGATACCGGCGGCACAGGAGATCAGCGGAATCTTCATCTTTTCTGTCAGGGCCAGCACCGCCATCGACTCGCCGGTGGTGCTAGGGCCGATGATGGCCACCACCTTGTCGTTCCTGATCAGCTTGGTGGCCAGTTGCACCGCCTTGGTGGCATCGCCGGCAGTGTCGTAGATCACCGCCTCCAGCTTCTGTCCGTTGATGCCTCCCTTGGCGTTCAGGTCGGCCACCAGCATCTCCAGGGTCTTCTTTTCAGGCTCCCCCAGAAACGATGCCGGGCCGGTCACACTGAACAGACCACCGATCTTGATGGTTCCGGCAGCCATGGCCGCCGTAGCCATACAGACCATCAGAAGTGCCATACTGCCGATCATCACCAGCTTCTTCATAGTCCCCCCTTTTTCACAGGTGCTTACATCGAATAAAGTCGCTCACCCGCCAGAATGTTGAAGTTAGTGCCTGACAGTGCCGCAATCGCCTTATCGGTCTCATCAAAACGGAAGATGATCACCGCATTGCCGCCGCAGCGTTCAACAAAGGCGTACATGTATTCCACGTTGATCTGGTCACGGTCCAGCACCTGCAGGATGGCCGACAGTCCGCCAGGTTGATCCGGCACCTCCACCGCAACCACCTCGGTCTTGTTGACAGTGAAACCCTTATCCTTCAATACCGTCTTGGCCTGTTCGACATCATTGACGATCAGACGCAGGATACCGAAATCAGAGGTGTCGGCCAGAGACAGGGCCCGGATGTTAATCCCGGCCTCGCCCAGGATACGGGTAATCTCGGCCAGGCGGCCGGACTTGTTTTCAATGAAGATGGAGAGCTGTTCGACTTTCATACGCGTGACTCCTTGCCATGAAACGAGGATTTTTTTGTTATGGTGCTGACTCCCGAGAAATGACGCGGAGGCGTACCTGTTCAGTACGCCGCACAAGGCATTTCGCTGGGAGGCTGTGCCAGAGCGAAAAAAGACCGTTTCTACAGCTTTCTGTTGTCCTGCACCCGTTTAGCCTTGCCTTCACTGCGCTGGATGGTCTTGGGTTCCACCAGCTTGACGGTGGAGGTGACCCCCAGCATATCCTTGATCTCCTTCTCGATCCGGCGGGCCAGCGACTGCAGCACCTTGATCTCGTCGGAAAACATCTGCTCGTTGACCTCCACCTGCACCTCCAGGGTGTCCAGGTTGTCCTTGCGGTCCACAATCAACAGATAATGCGGTTCAACCCCTTCCACCCGCACCAGGATCGATTCAATCTGGGACGGGAAGACATTGACGCCGCGGATGATCAGCATGTCGTCCGAGCGGCCGCTGAGGCGGGCAATGCGGCCATGGGTGCGGCCGCAGATGCAGGGGCTACGATCGATGCTGGTGATGTCACGGGTACGGTAGCGGATCAGCGGGATCCCCTGCTTGGTGATGGTGGTGATCACCAGCTCACCCTTTTCACCGTCGGCCACCGGTTGGCCGGTTTCAGGATTGATGATCTCCGGGATGAAGTGATCCTCCCAGATATGCAGCCCCTGCTTGGCCTCGATGCACTCGATGGCCACGCCGGGCCCCATGATCTCGGACAGGCCGTAGATATCGATGGCGTCCAGCCCCAGGTTGGCCTCGATCTCGGCCCGCATCGCTTCTGACCAGGGTTCGGCACCGAAAATGCCGACCCGCAGCTTGGACGACCTGATATCCACACCTTCCGCAGCTGCCTCCTCGGCCAGATAGAGTGAATAGGAGGGGGTACAGGTCAGTACGGTGGAGCCAAAGTCCTGCATGATCATGATCTGACGCTTGGTATTGCCGCCGGAGATCGGGATCACCGAGGCCCCCAGCTTTTCAGCGCCGTAATGGGCACCCAGGCCGCCGGTGAACAGACCGTAGCCATAGGCGTTGTGGATGATATCACCCTTATGGGCGCCGGCCGCCACAAAAGAACGGGCCATCAGGTCGGTCCAGGTACTGATGTCCTGCTGGGTATAGCCCACCACCGTCGGCTTGCCGGTGGTACCGGAAGATGCGTGAATCCTGACGATCTCCTCCATCGGCGCGGCAAACAGACCATAGGGATAGGAATCCCGCATGTCCTGCTTGGTGGTGAACGGCAGCCGCTGCAAATCGGCCAGGCTCTTCACATCCTCCGGCTTCACACCGGCCTGGTCGAACGACTGACGATAAAAGGGGACATTGGCATAGACCCGCGCCACCACCGACTGCAGGCGTTTGAGCTGCAGCGCTTCCAGGGCGGCCCTGGGCAGGGTCTCGAACTCTTCGTTAAAATAGTTGGCCATCGAAGCGACCTCCTACAGTGTCCGGCCCAGTGCAAAGGCCTTCAGGTTGATCTCCAACGCCCGCTTGGGCACCATCTTCTCAAGGGCCTGCTGCCAGATCTCATCGGCTAATGGCAGCCCCTTGGAGACCGCACCCAACAGCACCGTGTTGGCGGCCCGCACGTCGCCGGCCGCATGGGCCAGCCCCTGGCCATCCACCAACAGAAAATCCGGAAACTGAGCCTTGATTTTGTCCGCCAGGCCCTTGGGGTACTCGGCCTGGCCAAGCAGGATTGAAGGCGGCAGGATACGGTAATCGTTGACCACCACCTTGGCGCCCTGCTTGAGCAGTGGCAGGGCGCGACAGGCCTCCAGCAGCTCGAAACCGAACAGGATATCCCCCTCACCCTCCGGCACTACCGGCGAAAAGACCTGGCTGCCGAAACGGACATGGGAGACCACACTGCCGCCCCGCTGGGACATACCGTGAATCTCGCTCTTCTTTACCTCGTGTCCGGCCAGCATGAAGGCCTCGGACAGAATCTCGGAGGCCAGCAGGATGCCCTGCCCGCCCACCCCCACCAGGAGGATGTTGGTTACGGAGTTGTTCATTGCTTCCCCCCGATGGCGTTGAATTTACAGAGTTGCTGACAAACGTTGCAGCCGGTGCACAACTGCGGGTCAATGAAGGCCTTGCCTTTGTTGTTGTCCGGGTTGGGTTTCCATTCGATGGCCGGGCACCCGATCCGCAGACAGGCCTTGCAGCCGGTACACTTACCCTGATCAACCTCCAGCACCGCACCTTTTTCAAACCGTCCGGCCCCCTTGATCAGGACACAGGGACGATTGGTGATGATCACCGACGGCTCGGGCCGGTTCATCTCCTCTTCCAGGGCCAGCCGGGTGGCATCCAGATCGTAGGGATCCACCACGCGCACATGTTTGATTCCCAGTACCCGGCACAGTTCGGGGATATTGACCTCCGGTGCCGGCTCACCGTTCAGGGTAAAACCGGAGGCCGGGTTCTCCTGACGGCCGGTCATGGCCGTGATTCGGTTATCCAGAATCACCACCGTGGCCGGCGCACGGTTCCAAGCCATCTCCATCAGGCTGTTGACGCCGGTGTGCAGGAAGGTGGAATCGCCGATCACCGCCACCACTCGCCGCTGTTCTTCAGGTGGCAGGGAGCGGACAATGCCAGAGCCGTTACTGATGGAGGCACCCATACAGACGCAGGTATCCATGGCGTTCAGAGGCGGCATGAAACCGAGGGTGTAGCAGCCGATGTCGCCAGTCACATAGGCGTTGGCGCGGTTCAGTTGATAGAACAGACCGCGGTGCGGACAGCCGGGGCACATGTTGGGCGGCCGGGGCGGCAGCACCTCGGGGGCAACGGAGGTCTTGTTCTGGGCGGCGATTACACCGGCCTGAGCAAAAGCATCACGGATGCGTCCCGGCGACAGTTCGCCGCACAGCGAGATGATATCCTTGCCTCTGGCTGCGATCCCCATCGCCTTGACCTGCTCCTCAATGAACGGGTCCAACTCCTCCACCACAAACAGCTGCTTGACCTTGCTGCTGAAGTCGCGGATCAGATTGTGGGGCAGCGGCCAGACCATACCCAGCTTGAGCACACTGGCCTCGGGCAGCGCTTCGCGCACGTACTGGTAGGTCACCCCGGCGCAGATCACACCGATCTCGTCGGAACGCAGCTCCATCCGGTTAAGGGCGGCAGTGTCGCCGTAGCCGGAAAGTTGGACCGTGCGAGCCTCGACGATCGGGTGGCGCACCCGGGCGTTGCCCGGCAGCATCACCAGCTTGGCGGCATCCTTGACCAGCTTGGGGGCCGGCAGGTCGCTCACCCGCTCACCCAGCTCCACGATCGACTTGCCGTGGGAGATACGGGTGCAGCTGCGCAGCATGACCGGTGTGTCGAACTGTTCCGACAGCTCAAAGGCCAGCTTTGTAAACTCTTTACACTCCTGGGAGTCGGCCGGCTCCAGCATCGGCACCTTGGCAAAACGGGCGTAGTGGCGGCTGTCCTGCTCGTCCTGGGAGGAGTGCATCTCCGGGTCGTCGGCCACCACCAGCACCAGACCAGCCTTGACACCGGTGTAGGAGGCGGTGAACAGCGGATCGGCCGCCACGTTAACGCCGACATGTTTCATACAGGCCAGGGCGCGGGCCCCGCCGAAACAGGCGCCAATCGCCACTTCCAGGGCCACTTTTTCGTTAGGGGCCCAAGAGGCGTTGATCTCCCGGTAGCTGATCACATTTTCAAGAATCTCGGTGGAAGGGGTGCCGGGATAGGCGCTGGCCACCAGGCAGCCAGCCTCAAAGGCACCACGGGCAATGGCTTCATTGCCGGAAAGGATCTCTTTCATCAGACACTCATTTCTTGCACAGCGTGATGGGGTGATAAAGGAGTAATTTATACACGTCTCAACGGAAGCTTGTCAATTCGTTTACTTTTGTTCAACGCCCTCAAAATGCCGCTTTGCTGGCTATTTGTGAAGTGACGCGGTTTGTGGTATGAACATTGGCATGGCATCGCTGCTCTGCATACAGGATCTCATACTGGACAGTCGTTCACCTGCCCTCTCCCTTGAACTTGCACCTGGGCGGCAGGTCCGCTGCATTGTCGCCGATGACCAGCAGCTGACCCAACTGCTCAGACTCTGCACTGGCATGGAGCTGCCGGAAAACGGCAAGATACTGCTGGATGGCAACGACACCGCGCAACTTTCCCGGCAGCAGCTGTTGGGACTGCGTCAGCAGATTGGCATCGTCAGTGCCTCAGGCGGGCTGATTGCCAACCTCAAGCTGTGGGAAAATATCACCCTGCCGATCTGCTACCGGCAGGGCAGCGTTACCGACCAGGCCGAACAGCAGGCATTGGCACTGCTGGACGGCTTTGGCTACTGCGGCAACCTGCTGGCGCTGCCGGGGCATCTGTCAGCCTTTGAACGCAGAATGGCTGCCTTTATCCGCGCCGCCATAGCTGCTCCCCGTCTGATGCTGTATGCCGGCTGTTTTGACAACCTGACCAGTGACCAGCGCCGTCTGCTGTTCGACCAGGCGCAGCTGCTGCACCGTTCGGTCCCGGGTCTGGCTTCGCTGTTCCTGACCACCAGCAGCAAGGCGCTTAACGAGCTTCAGCCGGATTGTAGTTACGACCTGAAATCCAACACCCAGCCCGTTGCGAGGTCTGCATGATCAAGGAAGAAGATCCCCGATTCAAACACCTGGAACGAAAGATCGGCCTGTTTCTGCTGGCTGCCGTGGCAGGGATTGCCCTGGTGGTGGCACTGGTGGGCATTCAGCGCGGTCTGTTCACCAAAAAATACACGCTGCACTTTACTGCCGACCGGGGCACCGGTTTCTCAAAGGGGATGCCGGTCAAGCTGTCCGGCTTCCGTATCGGCAGGCTCACCGATCTGTCTCTCAACGAGCATGCCATGGTGGATATCACCATCGAGGTGGAGCAGAAGTATGCCAAATGGATCCGCAGCGATTCCAAGGCCAAACAGGTCAAAGAGGGGCTGGTGGGAGACGGCGTCATCGAGGTATCGGTGGGCAGCCCTGAGAAGCCTGAGATCAAGGATGGAGAATCAATTGCCTTTGTAAAGACCAAAGGGCTGGATCAGATCGTCGAGGAACTGTCCGACAAGGTCAGGCCGGTGCTGGTGGAGGTACGCGACATCATCGGCTACATCAACGATCCTGACGGCGACCTCAAAAAGGCGATCCGCAACATGGAGCTCTTGACCCGCAACCTGCATCAGACCCGCGAGCGGGCCGATATCCTGCTGATCAACGCCACCCAGCGCCTTGAAGCCATCAGCCAACGTTCCTTCACGCTGCTGGACAACGCCAACCACAAACTGGACAGGCTGAACATTGACCGGCTGAACACCAGCCTGGAAAAACTGCCGCCACTGCTGGACAACGTCAACGCCGTCTCCGTTTCCACCAGACAGCTGGCCGACAAGACCTTCCCGCTGTTGCCGGGCCTCTTGTCACGCACCGAAGAGCTCCTGTTCAGCACCGACCGGCTGATGAACAGCCTCAACAATTCCTGGCTGCTGGGAGGGGGCACTGATGGCCAGCAACGCCGTCAACCCGGCGTAGGTGACAGCCATGACTAGAACCGTTCTGCTGTTGCTCGTGATGAGCGGCACCCTTTACGGCTGCCTGGGTGGCGCCGCCAGACTGACGCCAGGCCAGCAGAAACTTGCTGTGCTGCAACAACGGGCACAGCTGCAGACTGACCGAGGCCGGCAAACCGAGGCCGAGCGGTTGTTGCAGGAGGCCCTGCGATTGGCCGCTTCCCTGGATGATCGCCAGGGGCAGACCAGCGTACTGCTCCAACAGGCCCGGCTGGCCCGTCAGACCGGCGATCTGGTGGCTGCAGACCAGGCCATCGCCAAGGCGCTGCCGCTGGCCACTGGCGGCCCGTACCATGCCGATGTAGCCCAGGAACGTGCCCTGCTGGAACTGGCCCGTAATGATGTTGCAGCAGCCAACCGGTGGGCGGAGATCGCGCGACGTGAGGAACAGGGCGAACTGATCGCCAGCCGTCTCAATCTGTTGGCCCGGCTGGCGCTGCTGCAGGGTGACCGTGACCGGGCTGCCCAGTTGGCTGAAGAGGCCTTGAAAAAAACGACCGACGACTCGTTAGCGGCAGAGCGGGCCAATGCGTTGAGAATGCTGGGGATGATACGCGGTCAGCAGGGGCGCCATGACCAGGCACAACAAGAATTGCAGCAGGCATTGGCATTGGACAAACAACTGGAACTGCCGGCCCGGATTGCGGCGGACCTCGAAGCGCTGGCTGAACTGGCGGGGCTGCGCGGCGATACCGCAGCGCAGCAGGAGTACCAACAGCGGGCCACCACCGTGAGGGATGCCATCAACGACGACAAACAGCCCCCTCCACAGCCTGAAACACCATAAAGGAGTACTACAGCGTCAGACCAGCTTGCTCCGCCAGGCATAGGCCTTTTTCTGGCATTCCAGCACCGACTGCGGCGAAACGCCCAGCCGTTCCAGGCAGCTGGCTGCCTCATCCAGTTCCAGCCGTTCCATCATCTCACTCACACAGAGCAGGGTTCCCAGGTCACCGCCATGGCTGACCAGGGCGCCCTGAATCTCGTCGGTCACGTTCAGGTTCTGCAGAATATCCGACATACCGATATCATAGACATCCTTCAGCATGGAGAGGATGCCCACCATAAACGCCTCATCAGGCTGGGCATGACGCAGCAGCTTGCTGTTGGACAGCTCCAGCCGGGCCATCTCCTCCATAAAGGCAGCCCGCGCCGCTGCCATGTCCATCAGCGGATTGTTGAAGGTCTGTACCCCCGCCCCTTCGTCGGCGAAGATGGCCAATTGCACCCAACGCCGCAGGTGCTGCAGCCCCACCCGGGTAATGGCCTGACGCACGGTACGGATCTTTTCCCGCGATCCATAGGCCACCGAATTGACCAGCAACAAGAGCTTGTAGGTAAGCACCGGGCTCAGCTTGAAGGTCTCTTCGATCTGGTCAATCTCGGCATCTGAGGAAAGCTGTTGCAGCAGCCTGAAAAACACGCCCGATGCATTGGCCATACGGGTCTTCTGCACAATCGAGGGACGGGCAAAAAAATAGCCCTGAAACAGATCGAAGCCCATCCGGCGGCTGCGCAGGAAGACATGGCGGCTATCCACCTTCTCAGCCAATAATTTTACCGGATAGCGCTTGAAACGATCCACCTCGCGATACAACTCCTCCAGCGGCGTCGTGAGCAGGTCAAGCTTGATGATATCCGCCAGCCCCTGATAGAACGGCTCGTACTGCGGGCCATAGCGATGGTCGTCCAGGGCCAGCAGAAAACCTTTATCCTTGAGCTGCTGGCAGCGTGCGATCAGATCGGACGTGATCTCGACATGCTCCAAAAGCTCCAGGCTGATCACATCGCGGGGCAACAGCTCAATGGTGTCACTGAGCAGCATCTCGGCGTCCACGTTGATGTAGCCACGGTATTCCCCCAGCACCTCGCGGATGCCGAAACTGGAGAGCACATCCACAATCACCTGGGCCGTGGCCTGCACATGACTGTCGAAACTGGCCGCCGTCAAAGACCGGGGCGAGCGGAAGAGGAGTTCGTAGCCGACGATCTCTTCCAAACCGTTCAGAATCGGTTGTCTGCCCATGAGATGCTGCACGGCTTTACCTCGTTCGACGGGGTAGGACCTAAGGACGTTGTGCTCACGTACTAGCAGTGTAACAGGTTTGGAAAGTTTTTCAGCAGGGGAACAACTTTTCGGAGGGATCAGGCATCCAGCAGATCCGTGACCACCAGCCCTTCCAGCAGACTGTAATCACTCACCTTCATCTGATCAAAATGGAAGCGCTGCAGGGTCAGCAGGGTGATCAGCGCCCCGGCGATGATCAGATCCTCACGCCCCGGCTCCAGACCGGGCAGCTGCAGACGCTCCGACGGCGACAGTGGCAGCAGCTGGTCGTAGATGCGCTGGATTTCGCTCTTGTCCAGCACCAGGTTGTTGACCTTGCGGTAGTCGTACTCGGCCATCTTGAGGCTCAGGGCCGCCAGGGTGGTGGCGGTTCCGGCAGTACCGATCAAGAGCGTCGTGGCAGGATCGATCTGCAGTTGGTCACTGGCCATATGCGTCTCAAGGGTGTCCAGCTCCCGGTTGATCTTTTCAGCCATGGCGAAGGGCTCGCCCTTGCCTTCAGTCAGCCGCACCACACCCAACGGCAGACTGTGGACGAAACGGTGGGTGGTACCCTGCGCAAAGGTATATTCGGTGCTGCCGCCACCCACATCAAACAACAACAGGCTGTCCGGGCGCTGATCAAGACCGGCCAGCACCCCCTGCAGGGTGATGCTGCCCTCGGTCTGGCCGTCGATCACCCGCAGCCGGATACCGGTTTCACCTTCTACCTGCGCCACAAAGGCTGGACCGTTTACGGCGTCACGCACAGCACTGGTGGCCACGGCCCGTACCGCCTGCACACCCAGCCGACTGATTTCATCACGAAAGTCACGCAGGCAGGACAAGGCCCGTTGCATGGCGTCATCAGCCAGTCCCTGCTGACGACAAAAGCCACCGCCCAGCCGGACGATGGCCCTCATCAATGACACCTGTTCAAAACGCCCCTCAGGATAACGGTCGGCGATCAGCAAGCGGGCGGTATTGGTCCCGAAATCAATGGCGGCAATCCGCTGCGGCATCGACATTACTAACCGAAGATACGCTCCTTGAGTTCCTTGCCCACCTTGAAAAACGGCAACTTCTTGGGGTTCACCTTGATCGGCTCGCCGGTCTTGGGGTTGCGGCCGGTGTAGGCGCCGTATTCCTTGACCACAAAGCTTCCCAGGCCACGGATCTCGATCCGCTCGCCGTTAATCATCGCTTCGCTCATCGAGTTGAAGATCATGTTGACCACCTCTTCGGCCCGCTTGTGTGAGATATCACGCTGGGCGGCAAAGGCTTCGATCAGTTCCGACTTGTTCATGGCACACTCCTTCAGTGGTGGATACTTAAAAACGCGCAAAGGGCGATTTCTAGCTGTGGGTCAGACTGGCAATGGTCTCCAGGTGGCCGGTCTGGGGAAACATGTCCAACGGCAAGGCGTTCTCCAGGCGATAGCCGCCCTGATTGATCAGGATTGCCAGGTCACGGGCCAGGGTGCCGGGGTCGCAGGAGACATACACAACCTGCTGCGGTTTCAGCTGCGGCAGCAGTTTAACTGCCTCCAACGCGCCGCTGCGCGGCGGATCAAGCAACACGGTTGCAAAGCGTTCATTCCGTGCCACCAGCTGCTGCAGTTCAGCCCCGACATCGGCACATCGGAAAGTGCTATTGTTTACACGAACTTGACGGCTGTTGTCAACAGCCGATGCAATCGAGGGCTGATAGCCTTCAATACCCACCACCTGGGCGAACAGATCGGCCAGTGGCAGGGAGAAGTTGCCATTGCCGCAGTACAGGTCCAGCAGGCGCCCGTCGGCCACCGGCCGCACCAGCTGCCGTACCCGCTCGATCATGGCCCGGTTTTGCTGCCGGTTGACCTGGGAAAACCCGCCGATACCGTAGCCTAAGGTCATCTCACCTGCGCCGGCCGGCACCCGGTAGCTGATCCGCTGGTCACCAAAGACCGGCAGCAGCGTATCCTTGCGGCCACTCTGCAAAAACAGGCCAGCAAGCGCCAGGGACGCTTCATGACTGGCAAGCAAGGCCACCAGCCGTTGCGGATCGTTACCGATGTAATGCACGATGGCATGGCAGCCCTGCTCGCCCTGTTCAATACTGATCTGCGGCACGCGATCAGCATCCGGCAGATCTTCCAGCAGCAGCCTGAGTCGCGCCAGGGCGCCATTAATGGCATCGGTCACCACCGGGCAGCCCTGGGGCAGATCGATCACAAAACGGGAACCGCGCCGGTAAAAGCCAGCCTTAAGACCATCCGGGGCACGGTGCAGCTTGAACTGGGCCCGAGCCCGGTAGCCGTAGGGGCTGGGAGCAGCCATGGTCGGCCCCACCGGCGGATCGATCAATCTGCCGACCCGCTGCAAGGTCTCCAGCAGGATCAAACGCTTGGCCTCGGCCTGGGCTGGGTAGCCCAGATGCTGCCAATCGCAGCCGCCACACTGGCCAAAGGCCGGGCAACAAGGATGCACACGCAGCGACGACGGTTCCAGCAGCTCGACCAGCTCTCCCTCCAGCCAGGAACGGTGTTCCTTCGTCACCCGCACGGTCAGACGATCACCGGGGGCGCTGAACGGCACAAAGCAGACCTTGCCCTCAAGCCGCCCTACCCCGCTGCCACCGAAGGCCAGGCGATCAATGGTCAACTCGGCGTGCTTCATGACAGACAGGGGATACCGCGCAGGGTACGCTTGATCCGTTGCTGATATTCTTTAGCGATAAAGCGGGCAGCAAAATCAGGATGTTCCAAAAGCGGTTCCAGTTGCGTCAACAGGCGCTGCTGCAGGGCGGCGCGGGTCTCGTCAACCAGCTCCGGCGGCACGGCCATCTGCTCGACACTGCGCACCAACGGCACCGGGTCCCCCAACTGACGCCGCAGCTCCGCAAGGCGCTCCGGGTCGTCAATAGTGGCAGCTGACAACGGCACCAGACAACGGGCCTCGATGCTCAACCGCCAGTAGCCGCCGAAATAGTGACGGGAGGTGTCAACCAACTCCAATTTCAGGCCGTTGGCAAACTCGCGAACCATCAGGGCGCCCTGCTCAGACATAGCGCCCCTCTTCCAGCTGCCTCACCAGCTCCACCACCTTGACAACCACCAGCTCTTCAAGCTTGGCACCCTTGTCAGCTGAAGCCTTGGAGGGATCGCCCCACACCCCGCCGGGCCAATATTTTCGCTTATCCCGCACCAGGATACCGGTGGGAAAACTGGGGTATTCAGCGGGGGCGCTGCCCTGCACCAGCTGAGGATGGCTGTGCATGATACGGGAGGTCTCAATCTCGCCGGCATGGGCGTCGTTTGGGGTCTCTACCAGCCCCCGTCCCTGTTCCTTGGCCAGTTCATACTCGGTGACCACGGCTATGCGCAGCTCCGGCAGCTCCAGCAGCAGCTCCTCACCGGCATCCTGCAGCGCCATCCGGTGGGCGCCGCCGGCATGACCGGTCAGCACGATCACATTTCGGAAGCCCTGACCGTAGAAGGAACGGACCAGATCCTTCAGCAGGCCGCGCAGGGTGGTGGTGGAGATGGAGATGGTGCCGGGATGCTGGTTGGTGGAGCGACAGTTACCGTAGTGGATCGGCGGCGCTACGAACAACGGAATCCGTTCAGCGGCCCGTTTGCCCACCTCGTAGGCCTGGATCGTGTCGGTACTGAGCGGCAGGTGGCTGCCATGCTCCTCCAATGAACCAAAGGGAATGTACACGGTTTTACACCTTGTGAGCCCGGCCTCAACCTGCGGCATGGTCATCGCTTCCAGAATCACAAGACCTCCATAAAACGATGCAGCTGGGGCAGCACCCGCACATCGTACAGCTGTCTGCTGGCCAGGGCCTGCAGCCGCATCAGACGCTGCGCCGGCACAGCAACCCTACCATCTCTGTCGGTAACAGGCTGTATTACTAATGGTATTTCATCATCTATTGTGGCAACCAGTTTACAGGCTTTGACTAGTTCCTGATCAGCAGTCAGTTCACCCACCACCACCTTGACCGAGACATCCCGCTCCCGGGCCGCCTCCAGAAAACGGCGGTGTTCCTCCCACAGCTCCGGTGTGGCTGCGGCAGAGGGCAGTTTGATGTCCATGCAGATAAAATCCAGGTGCTCAATCAAACGCGACACGGCATCCGGCAGGGTGCCGTTGGTCTCCAGGTGGATCGGCAGCAGGATGTTCAGTTCCGGCAACCACTGCGCCAGCAGGTCGGCGTGCAAGAGCGGCTCGCCACCGGTGATGCTGATCGAGTGATGGGCATCGGGCAGTTCCTTGCACCAACGATGCACGATATCCAGCACCGTCTGTAACGAAACCGGCTGGGGAATCTCTTGAAACTGGCCGCTGCCCGGCGAGGTTTCCACCCGACAGACCGCCGGCGCCTCGATACTGGTGTCGCAGTAGGCGCAGTCCAGGTTACAGCCAGGCAGGCGGATAAAGATCTGGCGATAGCCGGCCAACACCCCTTCCCCCTGCAACGATGAAAAGATTTCGATCAACGGTGTGCTGCTATTCATAGTACTCGGCACAGGCATTGTCCGACTCCCAGACCCCAATCTTTTCGACGGTGATATTGCCGTTATTCAGTTGTTGCGACAGACGCTGGTAGAGAAAACGGGCGATGTTTTCAGAGGAGGGTGACAACTCCTTGAAGAACTCATGCTGGTTGACGTACTTGTGGTCCAGCTCATCCAGCAGCGCATTGGTCTCTTTCTTCAGCACCTTAAAATCGATGGCCATGCCGGCCTGGTCCAGTTCGCGGGCGGTGACGGTCACTTCCACCTTCCAGTTGTGGCCGTGGAGATTTTCGCAATCCCCCTGATAGTTGATAAGATTATGGGCGGCAGCAAAGCCGGTCTTGATGGTCAGACGATACATGGGCTTCCTTTCATTGATGCAAATAGGCGGACATAGTACACAAAATAAGGGGCGACCGCAAGGCCACCCCACTGATGCAAACATACGTATACAAACCCAGTCAACGACGAACCCGCACCGGTGGTCTCGTTATCCCTGCAGGGCCTGCTCCAGATCGGCGATAATGTCGTGTACGCCTTCGATACCCACCGAAAGACGAATGAAATCCGGCGTAACCCCAGCGGCGCGCTGCTCATCCTCGCTTAATTGCTGGTGGGTGGTGCTGGCCGGATGGATCACCAGGGTCTTGGCATCGCCGATATTGGCCAGATGCGAGGCCAACTTGAGCCGGTCGATGAAACGCAGCGCAGCCTCGCTACCCCCCTTGACACCGAAGCCGATGATGGCGCCGGCGCCATCAGGCAGGTAGCGCTGCGCCCGCTGATGATCTGGATGGGATGTCAGCCCAGGATAATTGACCCAGGCCACCTGGGGCTGCTGTTCCAGCCACTGGGCCACCTGCTGCGCGTTCTCCACATGGCGCGGCATACGCACCTGCAGGGTTTCCAGCCCCTGAATAAACTGGAATGCGTTGAAGGGGGACAGGCAAGCCCCCAGGTCGCGCAGCAATTGAACCCGCATCTTGATGATGAACGACAGGTTGCCCACCGCCTGCCAGAAAACCGCGCCATGGTAGGCCGGATCAGGCTCGGTAAATTCGGGGAACTTGCCGTTATCCCAGGGGAAGCGGCCGCCATCCACCACACAGCCGCCGATGCTGGTGCCGTGACCGCCGATAAATTTGGTCAGCGAGTAGACCACAATATCGGCGCCATGCTCCAACGGCCGGAAGAGGGCCGGCGTGGTGACGGTGTTGTCCACCACCAGCGGAATACCAGCTTCGTGGGCGATCCTGGCCACCGCCTCGAAATCATCGACGTTATTGTTGGGGTTGCCGATCGACTCGCAGTAGATCAGACGGGTATTCTCGTCAATGGCCCGGCGGTAGTTTTCCGGATCGCTGCTGTCCACAAAACGGGTGGTGATGCCGAAGCGCGGCAGGGTGTGGTGAAACAGCGTATAGGTGCCACCGTACAACGCACTGGAAGCAACGATATTCTGACCGGCCCTGGCCAGAGTCATGATGGTATAACTGATGGCAGCCTGGCCGGAGGCCAGCGCCAAGGCGGCCACCCCGCCGTCCAAGGCGGCCATCCGTTTTTCCAGCACATCGGTGGTGGGGTTCATCAGGCGGGTATAGATATTGCCGAACTCTTTGAGGGCAAACAGGTTGGCGGCATGCTCGCTGCTTTTGAAGACGTAGGAACTGGTCTGGTAGATCGGCACTGCCCGCGAAAGGGTGGGATCGGCTGCAGGATCGTGGCCGGCATGCAGGGCCAGGGTGGCCAGGGATTGTTGAACAGTCATGGTTGTTCTCCAATTTTAAGGATAAGCCACCCTACACATTCCATACATTTTAAGTCAAGTTCATTTTCCGGGCATCTCATATTTTTTAATGAAGTCGTTTTCAAACGAGCAGACGCCGTTCCGGCCGCCTTCTTTGGCATCGTACATGGCCGTATCGGCGGCCCGGATCAGTTCGGTCTTGTTGGGGGCGTCATCGGGATAGGTAGCCACACCAAAACTGGCAGTCATCGAAATCTGCTCACCGGAGTCGGCCTGAAAGCTATGCTCGTGCAGACGCTCCAGCATCTTGGTGGCTGCCGACAGGGCACCCTGCTTGCCGGTGTTGGGCAGCACAATCACATATTCATCGCCACCGTAGCGGGCAGCACGGTCGGCGGAGCGGATATGGCGGCGGATCAGATGCCCCACTTCGGCGATCACCCGGCTCCCCACCAGATGGCCGTAGGTGTCGTTAACCTCCTTGAAGTGATCCAGGTCCAGAAACAGCAGTGAAACCTGACTGCCGTAGCGTTTGGCGCGATCCACCTCATATTCCAGCAATTCATGAAAATGCCGGGCGTTGTACAGGCCGGTCAGGTCATCGGTAATCACCAGCTCGCTGATCCGCTGGTAGTTGCGGGCGTTGTCGATGGCAATGGCCGCAAAGTCGGCCAGCGCCCCCAAGAGCGGCATATTCTCGGGGTTGAACGGTTCGCTGCCGTCGACCCCGATCAGCTCCAGCACCCCCAGGACCCGCTCACGAATCTTGAGCGGCACACAGGCGATCGACGAAACCGGGTAATCGACTGCATTGGCAACACTATTATCAAAACGAGTATCCTTGGACACATCAGGGATCAGCAACGCCTCGCCTTGCTGCGCCACCCAACCGGCAACCCCCTGGCCGGGCTGCAGCCGCATCCCTTTCAGATCGTTTGAGACGGGCGAAACCGCGATCTCAAAGGTCAGCTCACCAGTCTCCTCATCTTTAAGCAGCAATGACCAGATCTGGGGCTGTAACAGCCGTTCCAGCTGGGCCATGATCCCTTTGAGCACATCACGCAGCTCCAACGACGAGGTCAGCGTCTTGCCGATCTCCAGCAGGGATGCCATCTCGGCATTTCTGCGGGACAGCAGATCAACGACATCCTCATTGTTACGCATATGGGCCGGCACCATAGCGCCTCCTTGGTTGGTTAGCCATGTAACCAGTCGCACAGGCCGGCGCCTTGGCGCAGCACCTCAGGCCGGTCGCCGATCATGCTGATCACGGTGCTGACATCGGTGGTCAACAGCCCGCCATCCACCACCAGATCGAGCCCATTGCCGAAAATTCGTTGGATCTCGAACGGATCCCCCACCGGTTCCTCCCCGGTCAGGTTGGCGCTGGTGGTAACGATCGGCGCCCCCAGCTGCTGCACGATCGCCATGCAGATCCGGTTGTCGGGAATGCGGATGCCGACCGTCTTCTGGCGGGTGGTCAACAGGTCGGGCACCTCACGGCTGGCCTCCAGCACAAAGGTGTAGGGACCGGGCAGGCAACGCTTCATCGCCTTAAAGGCCATATTGGTAAGCCGGGCATAGCGTGACACCTCGGCCAGGTCGCTGCAGATAAAGGAAAACGGTTTGCGCTTATCCCGCTGCTTGACCTGATAGATCCGCTCCAGCCCCTTTTTGTTAAAGATTGAGCAGCCGATGCCGTAGGTGGTGTCGGTGGGGTAAGCGATCACGCCCCCATCCTGCAGAGAGCGGGCCACCTGGGCGATCAGGCGTGGTTGCGGATTGTCGGGATTGATCTCCAGCAGCATGCTACTTCTCCGGGTTCAGCGCTTCCAGTGCCGGCAGCACAAAACGCCCCTTTTTCTGGATCAGACGGTCATCGAACCAGATCTCGCCGTCCTGCATCAACCGCACCATGTCCCAGTGTACCGCGGAACGGTTGCCGTTGTCGGCCTCGTCATAGGCCTGGCCGGGGGTAAAGTGGATCGAGCCAAAGATCTTCTCGTCAAACAGGATGTTGCGCATCGGGGTGCGGATATTGGGGTTGACCCCCACCGCGAACTCACCTACGTAGCGGGAACCATCATCGGTGTCCAGAATCTTGTTGAGGGCCGCGCTCATGGCGCCGGCGTCGGCCTTGACGATCCTGCCGTCCTTGAACTCCAGCCGGATGTTGTTGAACTCCTTGCCCTGGTAGATGGTGGGGCAGTTGTAGGTGATATGCCCCTGCACCGAGTCCTTGACCGGCGCAGTGAACACCTCGCCGTCCGGGATGTTGAAGCGGCCGTCGCACTTGATGCTGTTAAGCCCCTTGATGCTGAAACGCAGATCGGTGTCCGGCCCCACCAACCGTACCCGGTCGGTTGTGTCCATTAGCTTCTTCAAGGCCTCCATCTTGCGGGATTCAGCGGCCCAGTCCACGTTGCAGGCGCTGAACAGATAGTCCTCGTACTCCTCCAGACTCATCTTGGCTTCCTGGGCCGCACCGTTGGTCGGGTACCGGGTCACGACCCACTTGGTGTGCTTGACCCGCTGGTCCACCAGGGGACGGGTCAACTTCTGGTAGGCCACCATGGACTGCTGGTTGCTGGTGGCGTTAACCATCGAATTTTCACCAGCCGAGATGCCGATGTAGGCAGTCAGGGTCTTGTAGAAATCCAGCTTGTGCTGGGGAAAGACTGCCAACTGTTTCTTGGAGGCCAGGTTATAGAACTGACGGTCGATCTCGGGATGGTTGAAGCTGTACTCCACATACTCGGCGCCCCGCTGCAGACAGAGGGCGTACAGCTCCTTCACCAGCGGGGCCGCCTCAAAACCGGCCGCCGAGATCAAGACCCGGTCGCCCTTCTTGATGCGGGTGGAATAGTCAACCAAGACCCTGGCCATGTCAGCCACGCGGGGATCACGCATAGTCACTCCTTGTTCTGTTTTCGCTTTCCGTCCGGGCGTCTTTACGATAAAAACGCATTCAATCAGCTTTCAGAAGGGATTTTTTACATGAAACACCGTGAGATTGAAACCAAAATCATGAGCCCACTGATCGGCAACCAGATCCCCCTGCCGGCCTACGCCACCGACGGTTCCGCCGCCCTTGACCTGCGAGCCTGCCTGGACAACGAGATCACGGTGGCCCCCGGCGAGACCGTCACCATTCCCAGCGGCATCGCCATCGGCATCCACGATCCCGGTCTGGTGGCCATCCTGGCCCCCCGTTCAGGGTTGGGTATCAAGCACGGCATCGTGCTGGCCAACACTATCGGTGTGATCGACAGTGACTATCAGGGCGAGATCAAGATCGGCATCCGCAACCAGGGACAGCAGCCGTACAGCATCCAACCCGGCGAGCGGATCTGCCAACTGCTGTTTGTGCCGGTGGTGCAGGCCAGTTTACGGGTGGTGGAGCAGTTCAGCGAGGAGAGTGCGCGAGGGGCAGGCGGCTTCGGCCACACCGGTCGGGGGTGACAAGACGGGGCACGGCCAGCGGCCATGCCCCGCAAAGGTTACAGGCTGATCAGTTCACGGTTGGTGGTGAAACAGGTCGGATCCACCTTGCCCATCACCTGTACATTCAGAGAACTGTCTTGGAACAGTCTGCCGGCCAGCTGCTGCAAGTCGACGGCGCTGACGGCGTCGAAACCGGCCATCAGCTCCTCCAGCGGCTGATAGCGGCCGTAGTAAAGATAGCTGCGGGCCAGCCGTGACATGTAGCTGTCGCTGGACTCCAGCGACATCAGAATCTTGCCCTTGATCTGCTCCCGGGCGGCGTTCAGCTCATCCTCAGCCACCAGCTCGTCGCGCAGGCGCCCCATCTCAGCTAACACAATCTTGACCGCTTCACAACTCCGCCCCCGGTCGGTACCAGCATAGACCGTCAGCGCACCGGCATCACTGTAGGAGCTGAGATAGGAGTAAACCGAATAGGCCAGACCGCGCTTTTCACGAATCTCCTGAAACAGGCGCGAGCTCATGCCGCCGCCCAGGATGGTGTTCAGCACCACCAGGGCATAGCGGCCCGGATCGGTGTGCGGCAGACCATCGGTGCCCAGGCAGATCAGGGTCTGTTCCAGATCACGTTCCGACAGCTCCACCACCCGCCCCTTGGAGGGGCGGCTGCAGCTGCCGGTCTCGCGGCGCGGCTCGCCGGGGCTCAGGGCAGAAAAGGGACCTTCCAGCAGATCCACCAGCTGCTGGTGTTCCACCCCGCCGGCAGCGGCAATCACGATCTCGCTGGGCCGGTACCACTGCTGCTTGTGGGCCACAATCGCCTCGCGGCTGATGGCGCTGATGGTCTCGGTGCTGCCCAGGATCGCATGCCCCAGAGGGTGTCCCTGCCAGAAGCTCAGGTGGAAACGGTCGTGGATCGCCTCCTCCGGGGTGTCGTCCCGCATCTTGATCTCCTGCAGCACCACATTACGCTCTTTTTCGATCTCCTCGGCCGGGAAGATCGAATTGAGGAACATGTCGCTCAGGATATCGGACACCTGCGGCAGAAAGCGGGTTAAGGCCTTGGCGTAGTAGCAGACGTACTCGTGGCCGGTGAAGGCGTTCAGTATCCCGCCCAGTGAATCGATCTCCCGCGAGATCTGGCGGGCGTTGCGCCGTTCAGTGCCCTTGAACAGCAGGTGCTCGATAAAGTGGGCCACGCCGCTTATGGACGGTTGTTCCTGGCGGGCGCCGTTGGCCACCCAGATACCCAGCGTGATCGTATGCATGCCCGGCACCTGCTGGGTCACCAGCCGCACACCGTTGTTGAATGTCGTTTCCTGTACCATGCTGGATAGCCTACCGCAGTTTTCCAATTTTTCCACTCCTCCCATCAGTTTCTTGCAGAAGGCCCGTAACATCTGCTATGACAGGCCTAGTAACCCATCCGTGAGGTAGCCCATGCAGTGCATAACCACCCCCCTGCCCGGTGTCTTGATCATTGAACCCAAGGTGTTCGGCGACGACCGGGGCTTCTTTTTCGAAAGCTTTAACCAGCGGGTCTGGCACGAACTGACCGGTCTGGAACACCACTTTGTCCAGCACAACCACTCCCGCTCGGCCCAGAACGTGTTGCGGGGTCTGCATTATCAGATCAGCCAGCCCCAGGGCAAGCTGGTGCGGGTGGTCAGCGGCGAGATATTCGATGTGGCGGTGGATATCAGCCGTTCATCGCCCCACTTCGGCCAGTGGTACGGCATCACCCTCTCAGCGGATAACAAACGCCAGATCTGGATTCCTGAAGGATTTGCCCACGGCTTCTGCGTCACATCCCCCACAGCCGAGGTACTCTACCTGGCCAGCAACTACTACGCGCCGGAGCATGAGCGCTGCATCGCCTGGAACGACCCGGCCATCGGCATCAGCTGGCCCCTGAACGGCCAGCCGCTGCTCTCCGCCAAAGACGGCCAGGGTTGCCTGCTGGCCGAGGCTGAAACCTTTGACTGACCAGCGCAGCAATAGCCGCTGGTTGCTGCTGCTCTGCACCAGCCAGCTGTTCATCATGCTGGTCTTCATCAACTATTCCGCCATTCTGCCGTTACTCAAGGCCGAATGGGGTATGTCCAACACCCAGGCCGGCATCATCTTCTCGGTCTATCAACTGGGCTACATCGCCTCCGGCGTACTGCTCTCCACCCTCTCCGACCGGCTCAACATCCGCAACATCTTCATCACCGCCGCACTCTGGTCCGGCCTGGCCAACCTGCTATTCGGCCTGTTTGCCCACGACTTCACCAGCGGCCTGATTCTGCGGGGGCTGACCGGCATCGGCATGGGCGGCACCTACATGCCGGGCCTCAAACTGGTGGCGGAACGGTTCGAGAGCCACCGCCGGGGTCGGGCCATCGGCATCTACGTCGGCGCCCTGGTCTTGGGGGCCTCGCTGTCGCTGGTGGTGCCGGGGGTTATCACCAGCCTCTGGGATTGGCGCACCGCCATGCTGGTCTGCTCGGCCGGGGTATTTTTGGGGGCCGGTCTGTCGCTGTTTGTCTTCCGTGGCTACCGACCTGCCCCGGTGCCACGCAGCCCAAGAGGATTTACCGGCGAGATTCTCACCAACCGGCCGGCCCTGCTGATCATCCTGGGCTATGCCAGCCATATGTGGGAGATGTACGGCATGCGCAGCTGGCTGGCGCCATTCTTTGCCGCCGCCCTCACCGGCTGGGGCGTGGCCTCGTCCACCGCCACCGCCACAGCGGCCACCATTGCCGCCGTTCTGGTGGGGGTCGGCGCCTTCTCCACCGCCATCACCGGCAGCCTCTCCGATCGCTTCGGCCGCACCATCACCATCACGCTGGTCATGCTGTCCAGCGCCGGCTGTTCCTTCCTGTTCGGCTGGCTGATCAACACCAACCTCTGGTTGACTCTGGCCGTGGGGATTCTGTACGGCTGGCTGATCGTGGCCGAATCGCCGGTCTTCTCCACCGGCCTGACCGAACTGGTGGCGCCCGGCTACCTGGGGGCCGCCATGGGGATGCAATCGCTGATCGGCTACACCATGGGCATGATCTCACCCACCGTCTTCGGCTGGGCACTGGACCGTTTCCAGGACTGGCAGCCCTGGCCCGGCGTGAATGGAGCCTGGGGGGTCGCCTTTACCACCGTGGGATTGGGGGCCCTGTGCGGGCCGGTCTGCATGTGGCTCCTGCGCAGGCATCCTGACAGCAGCAGGATGGCCCGAGGGAAGCGGTAGACTATTCACTGCATCAGTTAGCGGCTCGGCGGATACAGATACTGCTGGAACCCGGCAAAGGCCTGACCGATCTCCGCTGGGGTCTGTCCCAGGTCAGCCACTGCATCGGGAATTGAGTCACGGTATTTCAGTTTTAAGAGTGGTGTCAACTTGGCCTGATCCAGCTCCTCCACGCCAACATCCACGTAATGGGCCAGCACAAAGTCCAGAAACAGTTGCAGTTTGTTGTTAAAATGCTGGGTGATCAGGGTGCGGGCCTTGCCTGCCCGTTCTTCACGGGTCAGCGGCGGCATGGCGTAGGCCACATGGGCCAGCACATCGAACAGATCGCTTTTCTCGGCGTCAATGATCCGCTGCATCTCGGCCAGCTGGTCATGACCGAATCCCTTTTCTGCCAGCCCTTCCAGCAGTTTCCTGCGGGTATCCGGTCGGCTCCAGAGCCCCCGCAACTCTTCCTCATTTTTGAAGAACTCCGGCAGCCTGCCGAACAGCAGTTCCATAAACTGCTGGGCCGACATCGGCGTGCCGTCAGGGTGCCAGAAGCTGGTAACGCTCATGTGTTGGATGCTGCGCTCTTTGCCATCAGCCAGTTTAACCTTTGCCTTCTGTCTTGGCGGCTGCTTTTCTCTTGTGACTTCTCCAGGCTCTATGGGGCGCGGACGACTTATCGCTTTTTCAACTTCTTCCATCGGTTCGCCGTCCCACTCAGGATCACAGAAATGGTGGTGGGCCTTCACAAAGTCGTAGATGGTGAAGTAATCCTTGCCGTCATACAGCCGGGTTCCCCGTCCGATGATCTGCTTGAACTCGATCATGGAATTAACCGGCCGCATCAGCACGATGTTGCGAATGTTACGGGCATCCACGCCGGTTGAGAGTTTTTGCGAGGTGGTCAGGATGGTGGGAATGGTCTTCTCGTTATCCTGAAAATCCCGCAGGTGCTGTTCACCCAATACGCCGTCATTGGCGGTCACCCGCTGGCAGTAGTTGGGATCAGGGCTGGTCTTCAGCTGATTGATCAGGTCACGCACCGCCAGGGCATGATCCTGGGTAGCGCAGAACACCAGGCTCTTTTCCTGCTGGTCGATCATGGACAGGAACAGCTCAACCCGCTTCTTTTCCCGCTCCTTGATCTCGATGATCTTGTTAAAGTCAGATTCCTCGTAGACCCTGCCCGCCTCGATCTGCCCCTCAATAACCGTATCATCAGGAATGTAGATATATTCATCCAGGGTGGTGGAGATCTGCTTTACCCGGAAGGGGGTCAGATAGCCGTCATTGATGCCATCCTTCAGCGAGTAGATGTAGACCGGCTCACCAAAGTAGGCATAGGTATCCACGTTGTCCTTGCGTTTGGGGGTGGCGGTCAGGCCAAGCTGCACCGCAGGGCTGAAGTATTCCAGAATCCCCCGCCAGTTGCTCTCGTCATTGGCGCCGCCCCGGTGGCACTCGTCAATAATGATGCAATCGAAGAAATCCGGCGGATACTCGCCAAAGTAGGGGGTATCGTTGTACCCGCTCATGAAGGTTTGGAAGATGGTGAAGAAGATGCTGCCGTTCTTGGGGACTTTACCCTTTTTCTTGATCTCATCCGGGGCAATCCGCACCAGGGCATCTTCAGGGAAGGCTGAGAAGGCGTTGTAGGCCTGATCTGCCAGAATATTGCGGTCAGCCAGGAACAGAATGCGGGGGCGGCGGGTCGGCTCGCCCTCCTTTTTCCAGTCAGTCAGGTTCCAGCGGCTCTGAAACAGCTTCCAGGCAAGCTGAAAGGCGATAAAGGTCTTGCCGGTTCCGGTGGCCAGGGTCAGCAGGATACGGTCTTGATGATCAGCAACTGCCCGCAGTACCCGTTCAACGGCGATGTCCTGATAGTAGCGCCCTTGAAAGTAGCCGCCCCGATCTTCAAACGGCACCGCAGCAAAGCGGTCACGCCATCCGTTGCGAGTCGCAAAGGTCAGGTTCCAGAGCTCATCCGGGGTGGGGTACTGCGACAACTCACCTTCTGTGCCCGTCTCCATATCAATACTGTAGATACCCTGGCCGTTGGTGGCGTAGGTGAAACGGATCGCCAGCTTACCGGCATACTCCTTGGCTTGGGCGACCCCGGAGGTACAAGGCTTGTCCCACGCCTTGGCCTCCACCACCGCCAGCTTGGTGTTGCGGTATTCCAGCACGTAGTCAGCCGTCAGCGCCTTACCCCGTTTGCCGTGGCCTTCGATCCGGCCTAAGGTGATCGGGTATTCCCGCCGGATGCGGCTACCTGCCACCACACCCCAGCCAGCGGCCTGCAGGGCGGGGTCAATATGCTCGGCTCTGGTTTCGGCTTCGTTCATCAGGCGGTCTTCCCGTAGGGAACAAATGCATTGCTGTCGCGCGTCAGCAGTTGTAGCAACTTGGGGTGAATGAACAGCTTTTCCTTCCCCGCATCCAGTTCGGTCAGTACGCCGATCCGGACCAACTGTTTCAGATACAGCGAGGCGGTCTGACGTTTGGCGATGCC